>ERZ1031071.13-NODE-13-length-16162-cov-20.110883_pt1 | contig 16162 bp, 25 predicted proteins | sample MGYA00518589_ERZ1031071 | MGnify/ENA primary metagenome ERZ1031071 (study PRJEB33718, sample SAMN03159741) | human skin metagenome | collected 2014-05-20 | study: EMG produced TPA metagenomics assembly of the PRJNA266117 data set (Human skin bacterial metagenome... | reverse complement strand
TGCATGGAATAGACGGTAGTTAGACTGCGACACTTTTTTTGCGGATGTGTCGCAAGGTTAATTGTAGTGAACTATTATATTCATTTATCATGTTTCTATAATGTTTCTGTAATGTAATCAGAATGTAAACAACTCAATAGCGTTTTATTGGGTCTTATAACTAAAGTGATCGCTCATTTATCGTTATTTTTAATCCAAAAAAGAGAGATTACACATGAATGCAAAAATCAATGATTTTATTAAAGACGCCAATGCCTTCCATCCATTTGCTAAAGAGCATGATGAAACGCTATTGACCTTTAATGACTATCTAGAATTATGGTCAAAACACTACGCTAGATCAAAAGCTATTACGAGTAGCAATGGATTGTTGGGTTGTGGGTCAGCGTGGTCATTAATTAATACAACACGCGGTCGTACCAATGTTTTAACAGACGAACAAGAAACAGTGCTTATTGCTATCGATAAGGGTTTTAATAACGATAAGCTACCACCCCTTGATCGCACTGTATTAAAACTAAAATACCGCTATGGCTATTCTAATATGCGTATTGCAAAACACTTAAAACAATCTAATATTAAAAGCAAGCGTATCATTACTAAGGACTATGTTGGTGAGCTTTTAATTGTTGCAGAACGTACCCTGTGGTTAATTGTTAAATCACAACTTGATGAAAAAATCAATGCTAATATTGTTTACAAAAAGTAACAAAAAATGAATTGCTTTTTAATTATGATATGTTATGCTTATGCTATGATTTCATGAATGAGCAACATGTATCATAGTGTAAGTACATATAAGTTGATTGGTTGGTAAGAGGGTTAGCATTCGTGTTAACCCTTTTATTATTAATCACACTCTCTCTTTAGCCCCGATCATTAATTTGGTTGGGGTTTTTTCTTTTTGCTCACAGCTATCACTAGTAAGAGGTCACACGTGGTAAGAGATAAATATAAAGATGGTAAGTTAGTTACTACTGCAAAAGAACATGCCCAACAGCTCGTGTTGAAACGCTTGAGAAGTGGTAGAAAAGGGCTTCCTGCGGCAGTTAAACGCTACTTGAAAAGAAATCACCTCATATCACTGTGAGCAATTAAATGGGTCTTAAAACAAACACAACAACGCATTATATTTTAAATAGGGATGGCGAGGTGATTGGCTATGTCCATTTGAGAAAAGATGATAATGGCTTCCTGCGCATAGTAGGTTCAAAGTTAATTAATAACGCAATCGTATGTGACGATATCGCAGATAACACTAGTAATATCCAACTAACAATTAATTTACAAGAGAGTTTTTAATGTCAGCCAAAAACAAAAACAAAATCGAAGCACAAAAAGCTAACGCAAGAAAAGTTAAGTTGATAATGGCTATCCATTTTTTAAAGATTGCGAATATAGTTAATAAAAGATATTAACACCGCATATGTCAGGGAGGATGTATGTTTAAAAAAGCAAAACTAAATGAGAAACAATATCGTTTCGTTCAAGAGTACATTGTTGATTACAACGCCACTCAAGCGGCGATTCGCGCAGGGTATAGCCCAAAAACAGCCTATAGCAATGGTCAACGCTTGTTGAAACATGCTGAGGTGCAAGCCGCCATCAAAAAAATTCAAGACAAAGCTACTGATAAAGCAATCGTCGATCGAAATATGGTTCTTGCAGGGCTTTTAAAAGAAGCTGAATTTAAAGGTCAGGGCGCTTCTCATGCTGCTCGCGTGTCAGCGTGGGAAAAAATCGGCAAAACAATGGGAATGTTTATCGATAAAACTGAAAACAATACTAATATTCAAATTGAAAAAGAATTAAGTAATTTACTTGATGAATTACACGACGATAATGAACAATGACACCAACAGCTCAGAGCTATCAGCCCGTAAGATCGCAACCCTCAAAAAGAACCTCAAGAACCAATACTGGCGCCTAAATAACCTTTACTACATTACGGACAAGCGTGGTAAGCGTGTTAAATTCAAAATGACACGTGAACAACTTGCGTATTATGAAGGTGAACACAATCGCAACATCATATTAAAAGCTCGCCAGCTTGGGTTTACTACAGAAGTTTGTATTATTCAACTAGACGCGGCTTTATTTGAAGGTAAAAAATGCGCCCTTATTGCTCATACCTTACATGATGCTAAAAGGCTGTTTAGGGAAAAGGTAAAGTTTGCGTACGACAATTTACCATCATTTATCAAGAATTCAAACACGCTTGAGTTATGTAACACTGATGAATTAGTTTTTGCTAAGGGCGGTAGCGTTACTGTTTCAACATCATTTCGTGGCGGTACGTTACAACGATTGCATATCAGTGAGTTTGGTAAGATATGTGCTAAGTTCCCTGAGAAAGCTAAAGAAATCATCACAGGTGCCTTACAAGCGGTTTCTGATGACGGTGTTGTTACATTCGAATCAACTGCGGAAGGGCGTGCTGGTTACTTTTATGAATATTGCCAAGAAGCTCAAAAAATAATCGGTAAGCAGCTATCCAAACAACAGTTTAAATTTTTCTTTTTCTCATGGTATGAAAACCCTGCTTATCAAGCTGACGAGCTGTCAGCTATCAGCGATCGCTTAACAAAATATTTCGATAAGCTCGAAAAGCAACTAAATATAATCATCACGCCAGCCCAAAGGTGTTGGTATGCTCATAAAGAAAAAGAGCTTGGTAGTGATATCAAACGTGAGTACCCATCGACGCCCAAAGAAGCGTTCGAACAAGCTATTGAAGGTGCTTATTATTCCCAACAATTTCAAAAACTTTATGCCGAAAAACATATTGTAGATGCTATACCTGACAATAAACATGTGTTATTTAACACTTATTGGGATTTAGGGGTAGGTGATAGTACATCAATATGGTTCATTAAAAAAGTTGGTAATGAATATCACATTATTGATTTTTATGAAAACAGTGGCGAAGGCTTAGAACATTATGTAAAAGTTTTAAAAGACAGAGGGTATAAATACGACAAACATTACGCACCTCATGATATTGACAATAGGACGCTAGGCGCTGTTGGTGCTAAATCACTTAAACAAATCGCAGCTGAGGGTTTTGATATTGATGGTGAAAAGATTGCTATTAAATTCGTAACTGTTGCGAAAACTTCTATTGCAAGCGGGATTGAACATGTTAGATCTATATTGCCAAAATGTTATTTTGATAATACTAAATGCGAACAAGGTTTAGCAGCTTTAGAAAGCTACCGAAAAGAGTGGGATAGCAAGGCTGGCGCGTGGAAAGATAACCCTCTGCATGATTGGTCATCACATGCTGCAGACGCATTTAGATATTTTGCAGTAGCCGAAACGAGCATCAAGCCCGCCACCAAATTAGCGAAAGGTAAAATTAAATTATGGGGTGAAAGATAGTATCTTTTTATCATAATGAAAAATTTTACATACTGAAAAATATAGGATAAAAATGAAACCTGATTTTATGTTACATGAGTTAGCTGACAAGCTGCCAGCTATTAGCTTAGTAAGCGATTGCTTCCATGCGAATGTTGGTAAATATCTATTAAACCCTGACCCTCTCGCCGACCCTGATTTAAACATCATAACACCGAGATATGTTAACTATATCAATAGGGCTAACTATGTGAATGTAGTTAGAAAAACGATTAATTCACTGGCAGGCTTGGTGTTTAGTAAATACCCACTGATTGAGCTTGATGAAGCGATTAAAGACGTTGGTGCAAATATTAATGGTGCAGGACTATCTATTGCCCAGCAAGCTCGCGAGGTGCTTATTGAAGTGCTTATTAAAGGGCGGGCTGGATTACTAGCCGATTATCCTGATAATGTAGCGGGTTTGACACGTGCAGACGTTAAGGCGAGTGGGATTAAACCATTTATTACAGTTTACACAGCAGAGCAAATCATTAATTGGCGTGTTGAGAATAAAAAGCTAACACTTGTTGTTTTATCAGAAAAGTATCTAAGTGAGGACGACGGGTTCGAAGCTAAGTATGATGAACAATTGTTAGTTTTACGATTGGTAAACGGTATCGTTACTAGCGAACGTTATAGAAGCAGTGGCGGGCGTGATTGGGTTTCACAAGGTGTTAGTGAGTTAAAAGATGGTAAAGGCAACAACCTTGATCAAATACCATTCTTTTTTGTTGGTGCCCAAAATAATGATGAAACGGTAGACGACTCACCAATGTTTGATATTGCCAAAGTTTCTATTGCGCATTACAGAAACAGCGCAGATTACGAGGACTCGGTTTTCCTAGTAGGTCAGCCTACTTTATTTATTTCAGGACTTACACAGGACTGGAACGGGGCTGATACGCAAATAATATTAGGTTCACGCGAAGCGCATTTATTGCCTTTGGGTGCTACAATCGATTTAATCCAAGCTGAGCCAAACAATATTGTTAAAGAAGCTATGGATAAGAAAGAGCAGCAAATGGTGTTCTTAGGTGCTAAGTTAATCGAATCTAGCTCATCAACAAAAACCGCAACTGAGGCTGGCGGGGATCTCGCGGAGGAAACTTCAGTATTAGCAACCTTAGCAAACAATGTTTCAGACGCATATACAAAAGCTGTTAATTATCTATGTCGTTATGTTGGTGTTGATGATGCGGCTTGCATGGTTTCATTGAATACTAACTTCTCAACCAACAAAATGACAATGCAAGACTTGATAGCAATCATGCAGCTTTGGCAGGGTGGTGCGATTACATTTAGTGAGATGCGGGATGTTTATGTCGAGAATGAAACAGCTACCATAGAGGATGCTGAGCTGGCTAAAGAAGTGATTAATCAACAGTTACCTTTACCCTCAGCTAAAAGCTGATAGCTGATAGCTTATGTTCATACTATTAGTAATCATCACTTTAGGCATAGTCGCTTTGATTATGTACGTTACAAGAAATTAACTTCTATTGCGGGTTAGCTCAATCGGCAGAGCATTGGCTTCATAAGCTAGTTGTTGGCGGTTCAAGTCCGTCACCCGCTTCCATTTTTTTTAAGGTCTTAGCATAGTGGTAATGCAGCGGACTCCAAACCCGTTTATGTAGGTTCGATTCCTACAGACTTTGCCAATTTTTTCAAGATAATCACGCCCGCATAAGGGATAACTAAAAATGCAAAACGACCTTTTCTACTTTAATGAGACCTTAAAACGCGCCATCACTATTGAGAGATTTAAGCAACATAATGTCAATAATCTTAATGAACTTTTTAAGCGTGTTGATGATTATATGAAAACCTTAAATGGTTTAGAAACAACCAATGAATCGGTTATTGCAAAAATTAAATCTAATTTAGAAAATATTTATAAGGATTTTGGCTTGCAGCTGACAGCTACTATGTCTCAAGTATTCATTGATGCCTATGAGTATGAACATGAAGCGATTGCCGAAGCCTATCCTGATAGTAAAGATGATTTGATTATCATAGGGCTGGCTGCTTTAGCATCCTTAACAATGAAAGTGATCACCGAAATACCTTTAATGTTAGACGGTGATAAAGGTCGCTTATTATCAAGTTTATTAAATGATTTTACCATTGCTGAATCTGAATTGATTGCAAACAAAGTCAGGGCTGGCGTGTTTGAGGGTAAGCCTATTGCGGATATTGTTAAAGAGATTCGCGGTACCAAACAAGGCAACTACAAAGATGGGCTGATTGAAACATCACGACGCCACGCGGACGCATTGACCCGTACAGGTATACAACGGGCGGAGAGTTTAGGGCGTGATGAATTCGCACAGCGTAATGGTGAGATTTTTGACGGCGTACAGTTCCTTGCCATAATTGATTCTAAAACGTCCAGATTGTGCAGAAGCATAGACCGAATGATAGTCCCTATAACCGACCCACGACGCCCTCCCTTCCATGTTAATTGCAGAACAACTTTTATTTATGTAGTTAAAGACCGCTATGTTGATGGTAAACCCAAAGACAGATCTGTTAAAAATGGCGACACCAAAAACATGCAGTATTACGATTGGTTGGCGCAACAGCCCGCCAGCTACCAAGATGAGATATTGGGCAAAACGCGGGGCAAGTTGTTTCGTGACGGTGGACTTACTACTAAGCAATTTAGTGAACTCAACATTAACAAAAACTTTGAACCATTAACTTTAGACGAAATGCGGAAGTTAAGACCCAAAGCGTTTGAGAAAGCGGGATTATAAGCTAACAGCTGGGAGCTGGCATGATTAAATTAATAGATTTAACAGCACTACATAATACTGATGATGAGATTTATTCTACTAAATTTAAAGATAATGTAGAGGTGTTTTTGAATGGTGTGAAACTCAAAAACTGTGTCTTTTGCAACGTTACACGCGGTTTTGTAATCGTAATGAAAACAGACCTCAACGACCGTAAGGTTATTTTTGGTGATGATTTTCTGTATGAAATTTTATCGGGTGATATTAAAGCTACTTGGATTTCAGGTTATTCAAGATGAAAAATAAATTAGTAAAATTCGCGCTTATTTTATTGTTGGCATTGTTTATCCAGTTCCTACTTGCTTATGCACTATTTGGAACTGTGTTTAAATCAATTCTTGCAATTATTATTCTTAACTTAACTATTGCGCCTATTAATCGTGATATCACTAAGTTAAAAGAGAAAGTTGGGGTGTGATAATGCTATTCGAAGCATCAACAACGCTTGAATTCAAGTATAAAAATACATTTAGGATTGCGGGCGTGTTTAAAAATGATGATGGGAGTTTGCTTGATATTAGTGGCTACCAGCTGTCAGCTAGTATCAGAAATCAACGCGATGTAAAGGTGTGTGACGTTATTATCACATCATTAGGTAACGGTTTCTTAGAGTTTAGGCTTCCTGCGGGCGTGGTGATACCTGTTGGTACGTACTATATGGATGTGCTAACCGTCACTACGATTGGTGGCGAAGTGGTTGAACGCAATACTGATATTGTTGAGATCGTGGTAAAAAGGACGGTGACACATGCCTAGACTTGAATTAACAGTAATTGATGATGATATCGATTTGTCACTAGTTGATCAGAATGGATCAATTGGTGTAACTGCTGACCAAAATCAATTTGCAACACTGTATATTGACCCCATTGTCAGTACTAGAGTTGTAGAGGGTAGCGTTTTAGCTGCTGATTTGATAAGCAAAGATACTGATAATTTAATTGAGCAGGGTAGTGACGGACTATTAAAAGTTGAAAACGATACTACAGATTATCTTGCTTATTACTTACTTGCGAAAGGTTGATAAAGATGGAATTACAAAGAGTTAACGAGTGTGAGATTAGTTACAAAAAATTACAAAAACATGGTTGAAACACAACTATATATCATGTTATAGTATGATAAAATATAAAAGAGTTGTAAATCCAACATATTAAGGTAACTCATGTCAAGCTCACTGTAAAAGGTGGGCTTTTTTATTGTCAGGTGTTTTATGTTACAGAATTATGAAAAGCTAATCGACGAATTGATGTTGTTTGACTATAGCAACCTATCTAAACTTCCCGAACTCTTTGAAGGCTTATCGATTTATGATGTTGTTGCTGCAAGCGAAGTTTTTACACTTGATGAAGCAATAGAACACTCGCAAGTAGCTAAAGTTAAATTTGTTTTAGAATCAATTCTAAATAATACCTGCGATTTTAGCAAAGTAATACCACTCGATATTAAAACCCTTTACGCTGCTAGCGATTACTATGCAGCTATTAAAGCTTCGCAGGCGTGATATGGATAACTCATTAAGTGATTTAGAAGCCGCAATATTCGAAAAAGACGCTGACCTACAACAACTCGCCCGCGATAACTCAAGATTTTTAACTGCGTTGTCAGGTGACTTGGTAAGCGCATACGCAATACTGCAAAAGAACGATATTGAGACCGTGTTTCTAATGCTGGCGGGGATTAAAAAGGCTGTTGATTTAATGCAAGAAGCCAACGACAACTATGCACACACAATAACACTTCGTCAGATCACGCCCGTCGCGTCTGAATTAATACACTAAGGATTAAATAACAATGGCAAAACAATCAGAAAAATTGAGTCTAATCTTTACAAGACTAGGTGAGGATTATAAAGCGCTTGAGACCAAAATTGGCAACTTAACTGCGCTAACCACTACTGAAAAAACAAATCTAGTCGCCGCCCTAAATGAATTACAAAGCGCTATCAATGCGATTAATGATCAAGTAGCAAACGCTAGTGCAATCAATGATAACACTACATCAACTACGACCTCATGGTCATCTAGCAAAACATCAACAGAATTACAAAAAGTATCGGATGACGCTGTTTTAAAAATCCAACAATTAAAAGACGACCTGTTGGGTGGTGCTAGCAGTGCTTTTGATACCTTCAAAGAATTACAAGATATGTTTAACAATGATGCTTCATACGCATCTAAAGTAGCTGACGCCTTAGCAAAACGTGTAAGAGTTGACGCTGCCCAAACATTCACTGTTGATGAACAAAAACAAGCCTGCGAGAATCTAGGCATTGGTGATCCAACTGTAGATTACGTAGCTATTTACAATGCTGCGAAGGCTTAAAGCTAATAGCTGTCAGCTAATGGATTGGCGTGATGGTATAAGAATGGAGGCTGTTAGCTGTGGCTACAATGTCAGATTATTTAAAGAATATTGTTACAACGATTGCAGGGGATATTAAAGCCTTATTTTCTAAGTTTGATGCTAGTGGTAAGTTATTAAAATCAAACCTGCCAGCCCTGACTAAAGCTGATGTTGGTTTGGGTAATGTAAATAATACCGCGGATGTTGAAAAGGACGTTAGAAGCGCTAGTAAATTAACAACTGATCGCCGTATTGAGTTTTCAGGTGCGTTATACGCTTATGGCGACTTATATTTTGATGGTTCTAAAGATATTAAAATCGGTGTTGATTTAGAACCTGCCCCAGCTTTTAAAAACCTATACGGCGGGGCTAATTACTCCAGACCTAGTGGCGACCCCTCACCTGATACTTATTCAACAGGTACTAGATACGTAAGTTACTACCCCCAACCGACATACCCATGGTACAACTGGCTATCAAGTGTGGGTTATGCGTGGATTGATACAGTAAGAGTAGGAGAGGATGCTATTCAAACAGCAATCCCTCAGGCAAATGGGTATTATTTTAAGGGAATGTTCATCAGGAGACTTCGTTCAAGTAGTTCAGATAATACTGCCAATAACAATAGATGGGTTCCGATATCTACAAATGTAGCTACTTATGAATCAACAACTTCTGAAGCGCCCAATGTCTATGTGGGTGCAGAGGGTGTTTTAAAAAGGTCAACAAGTTCTCAAAGTAGCACTTTAATATTAACAGGGGTTATAGGCAAAGCCTCAAACCCCCTTACTATTATCTCGCATGGGGTAGACGCCTCAAGAATTAAAAGTATTAATGCAAGGGTAGATAGAAAAGAAGGTACTTCATCTAAAGATTTTGTTTGGGATGGTACGATAAAACCGCTTACCAGTTCAGTTAGTTACTCAAGCTTATTTGTAGTTAATGTTACAGATACTTCAGTAATTATAACTGCGCATAAAGACGGTGTTGATATTCATGATAAGACAGTAACCGTATTTATTGAGAGATATTAAAATGGCAAATTATTTATTTACAGATAAAGCTGGTACTACTCGCAGGCGGGCTAGTGAAATAACTTTACGTTTTCCCGCAAGCGGAGTTCCCACCATTACTTTTACGGAGGAGGATAGAATTATTCTCGCTGATGGTAAACAAGTTATTACACCTGTTGATGCTAAACGTGTTATTGATATTGATGAAACCTTTATGCAAAAAACTTTTCCTAGTCGCGACGTAGAAAGCGGAGAAGTAACTGAGGGCTTAAGAACAGGCGCTGATATTTTTGCAAATGTTTTTAGCGCGATTGCGGATGTTTATATCCAAACAGGGATCGAAAGCGACGAACAATTGTCTAGTGACAACACGCCAGCCTAAACCGCTATAAATACATATCATAATTCATATTCGTTGTAGCTGCGACAGTTCTCAAAAAAAAGTGTCGCAACTTTGCGCATGTTAGTGACAAGGTTTCCGTCTTTTGCGACACTTTTAGACCATTTTTTAGGAATTCTTTTGAAATTTTAAAAATGAAATATAATACAAATAGTGTAATTACTGGAAAAGTTCCTGAAATTTCATGCAGAAGTGTCGCAAAAACCCTCTTTGCATGGAATAGACGGTAGTTAGACTGCGACACTTTTTTTGCGGATGTGTCGCAAAACCACCCTCACCTCGTTATTTATGACTTTTTTATCAATTTGAATAACTTTACATAAAAAATAACAAAGATTTAATAGCACTGTCATTTGTAGACTATTGTTTACAGATAACAATCCTATTTTATTTTTTACAAGGCGCGGAATGTTTCCTTGCCAATTTAATCCTAGAGGTAGTGCCAAATGGATCCAAACGACGAAAATGAAAACAAACAGTCTGTGACTGATAACCAAACCGATGCTAACAACACGCCAGCCCCTGATGTTGCAAAATTGCTTGCTGAAATCGAATCACTAAAAAACCATAACGCTTTATTGCTTAGTGAAAAGAAAACTGAACAGCAACGTAAAAAAGATGCTTTAGCTGAAAAAGAACGCCTTGAAGCCGAACAAGCCCGTAAAAATGGTGATGTTGAAGCGATTACTAAACAGTATGAAACCAAAGTAGCGGAACTTCAAAACGAGTTAGCAAGACGCGACGCTGCGCAAGAAAAAGCATTGATTGATAAAACTGCTTTAGACATTGCATCTCAATTAACTGACAATACCAACAATCGCGATATTATTGCAACATTAATCAATAATCGCTTTAAAGTTGTTGATGGTCAGATCAAAGTGTTGAATGCGGATGGTGAGATTTCTATCAATGATTTAAATGCCTTTAAAAATGAATTAATTGCTAGTGGCAAATACGATTCATTAATCGCAGGTACGAAAGCGACGGGTGTCGGGTCAACAGGTGCAAAAGGCACTATTAATAAAACTGAATTAACAGAAAAAGAGATGCGCGAGTTGTTAGTTAACGACCCTGTGCGTTTTTACCAATTATTCCCAAAGAAAAACTAATAGCTAATAGCTAATAGCTGTTAGCCACTCTTTAAACCTTTCAAGGACTTTTAAAAACATGGATGAATTATCTTTATTAAACGTATTCAGCCGCGAGTTGTCTATCACCCTGCAAGACCAAAACCCTATTGATAATTTTTGGTTTCAGACTGGGGCTTTTACTCGTAATGCCGACGTATTGCGTGCTTTAAATAGCGGCGAGGATGCAGTTACTATTCGTAATATTGGCAAACTTGATGCTTCGGTAGAACCTAACTACCCTAACACCATCGTTTCCGATATTGCCCACCCACAAACTATCGGCGCTAGAAAATCTGCAGCTCGTGTTGCTCGCATGGTGCGTGCTGTTTATTTCTCAGATTTAGAGAATGAATTAACTAGCGGCGAACCAAACCGCGCTGTTGTAGCAGCCCTGAATGAATCGTGGGATGAAACAATGGAGTTGCGTGCCATTGCAAGTACCTTCGGTGTTTACAACGCTATGAAAACCGATAAAAACAAAGGCGATTATATTGTCAGTGCAACTACAGGTTTTGATGTTAATGCCTTTATCGATGTAGAGTCGCTATTACCAAAAAATACCTATTCAGGTGTTATTGTCGTGCATTCCCGCGTTGCTGCCGCTATGCGTAAACAAAAACTGATCGACAAAGTTACCGATTCAGCAAACGTAAAACCTGTTGAATTCTATAATGGTAGACGAGTTCTTGTCTCTAATGACCGCGCTGATCCGATCAGTGGTAAGACCTACAACTGGACGCAAATCGGCGAAGGCTCATCTGCAAAATACTTAACAATCGTCTGCGATAATAACGCATTCGCTGCTGATATCCTTCCTGACTACAACGACCTTGAAGTTTCAAGAACTGCGTTCACAGGTAATGGTGGTGGTCATACTGCGATTTGGTCAAGACGTAAATCTATTATCCATCCTAGCGGTTTTAGTTTTGAAGCGACAAAAGACCAATTAACAGGTGGTACGATTAATGAACACTTGTACGCAAGCTTAGATGACTTAGCAAACGGGAACTTATGGAAAATTTCAGGAAATTCTAATATCCGTTTCTTGTTAACCACAGCTAACTAAACACAAAAAAGTATTTCGACAAGGTTGATACTAAAGATTGGTATCAGCCTATTTTTTTTATTTTTCAATATGAATAAAAGGACACAAAAATGGGACTACCTACTAATACCCAAAAACCTGACTATCTACATGTGTTTCCTAGCGACAAAGCTTATTTTGATACTCGCTCAAGCACAGAGGATCAACTTCGCGTTACTGTTGCAGACAAAAGTGGCAAAGACTACAACGTCAAAGACCCTCAAAAAGTAACGACTGTTGTAACTGGAACCCCTAAAAAAGGCGGCGGCGCTTAATAAGTTTCAACCCTTTCAGTGCTTTCACGGACGAGAGCGCTGATCCCTATTTTTAAACGAGAATTGTTATGAACGAATACATTACTGCTGACAGCTTAGAGTTGATAGCAAATCTTGATTTAAGCGATTATTCGGACAAAGAAATCGCTGTTGAACTTGCTAATGCTTGGCTAAATGGCTATAAGCTGCCAGCCTATGATTCTGTTACAGACGTTCCTAGACCTATTGTACTTGCGGGTGCAAAAATCATTCAAGGCTATATGGCGGGCGAGATGTTTAGTGGCAATGACGGTTTGTTCGTAAAACGTAAGAAAAGCAAAGCGGATGTTGTTGAAACAGAAGTTGAGTATTCTGAAAATATCGCTGCTAAAAAAGAATCGCAGTATGAAGTGATCGCTCGCGCATTGATCAAACCATTTATTGTCGAGAATAAGGGTGGTTATCGTAGACTTTCTGTTGTAAGGGGTTTTTGATGGGTTTGAAAAGTGATATCACACAATCAATTGCCGAAGCATTTGCAACAGACTTAAAAGACGCTGTTAAACCCTTTACAGGTAAGCGTGTGGTGCATAATGAAGGCTCATACGATATTTTAACTAACTCATATACCGATGCCAGCGATACTACCACTAACTATTCAGGTAAGGGTGTTTTTGCTGGGTACACGTCGTATGAAGTCGATAATGAAACTATTTTAGCAAGCGACCAAAAACTAATATGCTTGCAAAGTAATTTAAAACCCCAGCTTGATGATGTTATCAATGATGTTTATCAGGTCGTTCGGGTTAAACAAGACCCTGCCAGCGTGGTTTGGATTTTGCAATTGCGGAGGTCGTAATGATAACAATGGGTTTTGACAACGACCCCTTAGCGTTTATTGACCTTATTGAGAAGGATTTTCGCAAAAAATATAAGCAGGTTTGCCATGATGTACTAGGTTATTTACAAATGTTTTCCCCTATTGATAAAGGGAACTATATGAATAATCACCACGTATCTTTCGATAAACCTGAACCTAAATACATATTAAAAGAGCGAGACCAACAAAACGAGGTTATTAAATTTTTTGGCGGCGATCAAAACGTAAAAATCGACAGCATGCCAGCCAATAAGACGCCAATCGTATATATTCAAAACAACGTACCATATGCGGGTTATCTTGAATTCGGTACAACTAAATTCGCGCCTTTTGCTGTGTTCAGTAGAGCGGTAGCTGCGACGGTGAGTGTACATAAATGAATGATATCTTAATTGAACAACTTATAACCTCGCATTTATTAAAGTTCCCCAACATTGACCAAAAAAGAATAACCAAACCCAATGTCAACTATACCCCTCCCGTGACTGGCGTGTGGCTGCGGGTTTTTGTTAAATCTACGGTGAACAAGGTAGCGTCCGTTACTGTAGAACCCTGCGTTATTGAGAATGGACTTTTAATAATTCAAGTTTTTGATCGTGAGAATAATGGTACTGGCGTGGTGAAGGTTTTTGCAAGTGCGCTCGCGGGTCATTTTAACTGTAAACAACTCGGCAGCCTAAATCTCTGGGCGGCAACAATCAATGACGTTGGCTTAGATGGTAATGGCTTTTACCAATTTAATATAAGCGTCCCCTATGAATTTTTAAACTAAAAAAGGATTTTAAATTATGGTAGCTATTGCAAAAGGCGCCCGCGCAATCATGTCGTACGCGCCACAAACTGATAGTAATGTTAAACCAACTACAGGGTGGAAAAACCTGCCTTACAAATCAGTTTCTCTATCACCAAAATATGAAAGTACGCAATCAGAAACAATTACGGATAGCCGTGTTGAATCAAGTGGTCTTGTTAGTAAAGCAACTGTAGAAGGCGATATTGGTACTGAATTATCACTAGGTACTTATGACGACCTATTAGCAGGTGTTGCTTTTAACGACTGGCAAGACAATGTACTAGTGTTTGGTGGTGAAATTGAAAAAATGTTCGCATTTGAGCGCTTCCAAAAAGACATCGGCATTGCCCACTACTTTAATGCTTGTATGATCAACACCTTCAAAATGTCTATTGCTGAGGGTCAGTTAGTTAGTGCGGATTTTGGCGTTATCTCTCGTGGTTATGATGAAAAATCGGATGGCACTGTATTCGCATTAAACCCTACTGCGCAGCCGTTCCTATATAAAGCATCTAGCCTATCGGTACAAGATATTAAAATTGATGGTGTCACAACAAGAGGTGTTGCTTGTGCTAAGTCGTTTGACATGGAAGTTAACAACAATGGGCAGTCTGTTACCTGCTTAGGAAGCGGCATTTATGCCAGTGGTATCGCTGAAATGAAACAGGCGGTCACAGGTAATCTTACACTTGCCTATTCGAGAGGTTCGCATGATATTGTTAAGAACCAAATCACAGGCGCCACCGTTTCTGTTGAAGTTATTTTAACATTTAAAGACAAGAGCGGCGCATTGAAGGGTAGCTATGTTTTCACCCTGCCAATGATTCAGGTTACAGGCGATATCCCATCGGGCAGTATGAATGATTTACTAAACCAACAAATCACTTATCGCGCTGTAGAACAAGCAATCACAATCAAACGTGTTATTAATACTTAAACAAGCTTAATGCTTATAACTACCAGCTCTTAGCTATCATCTAAGGGCTTTTTTTATCTATTTATTTGTTGTCGAAAAAGGAAACATTATGAGTATTTTAGTACAAAAACGTGAAAAAGTAACAGTAGAAAACACCCCTTGCGAGTGGAAGGCTTATAAAAATGGCGTAAGCTTCGAATTATATGGCGCTGCCCACCCTTTATACCAATTCGCGATGGCACGTTTCTATGGCATTGTTAGTTCTCAAGATATTCTAGAATTGGATGAACACTCTCTAACGGGTGAAGCCCAGCTGGCTATTTTTGCTAAATACTTGGTTAAAGACTGGCAAGGGGTTGAAGGTGAGGATAACGAAAAACTAGAAGTCACACCTGATAACTTTTTATCTTTGATTGAAACCGATCCTGCTGTATGGGATTTTGTTAATGAAAAAGTAATCGAAATTCAAAACGACTTCAATAAAAAAGTTGAAGCAACCAAAAAAAAGCAATCGAGAGTTTCAAGTGGCAAATAGAATACGGTAACTTATCCGACTTTGAAAAAGAGATGCTTGAGTATGTGACGGGTGTTGATATACCACCCCAGCCCCCGTCGGATTATTACGTTGAGACGATTATAAATACATTCTTTTTTGCATCTCCTGCTCGGAAAATTGTGATGGGGTTAGATAATATTCTTTATTTAAAACTATCAGTGAAGGATATTACAGACGTCGTTGAGGTACATGATGTGCCAATACCTCGCTCTATGCTTGATGTATGTATACTCGCAATCGATGCTATTTTTGTAGAAAAATTAAATTCGAAACCCCCTGCGGATGACAAGGAATAGTCAACATGTCAGAACAATTAACAAATTTGGTAGTGCGAGTTAGTGACGGCGATACAGTATCACGACTTAAAGATATCAAGCAAGCATTAAAGGATATCAGTGCTGCGACAAAGGGTGTTATCACTGTCAATAATACCTACCAAACAACCACTCATAATCACGCCCAAACAATCAATAATAATTCGGGTGCGGTCAGAAACAACACCAGAGTTGTCAATGATAATTCAAACACATTTCGATATAACACCCGCGTATTAAATGACAATTCAAACAATGTTAGAAACAACACCCGCGTTG
>ERZ1031071.12-NODE-12-length-16983-cov-7.470640_pt1 | contig 16983 bp, 33 predicted proteins | sample MGYA00518589_ERZ1031071 | MGnify/ENA primary metagenome ERZ1031071 (study PRJEB33718, sample SAMN03159741) | human skin metagenome | collected 2014-05-20 | study: EMG produced TPA metagenomics assembly of the PRJNA266117 data set (Human skin bacterial metagenome and... | reverse complement strand
CGGAGGTTCTGGCCTCACCCGCGAGCCGTTCTACGACACCAACGGCAACCCGATCTAGACCCCGACCCCACGCGGCACCGCCGCCCCGCCCCGGCGTTGTTTCGCTGAAACAACTCCCGAAACAACCCGCAACAACCCCTGGCCCCCGCCACACCGACGGGGGCCTCACCCATTTCACGGGAGGCCCCACATGGCACTCACCATCCTGGTGTTCGACGGCGCCGGCACCGCCGGACGCACCAGCAACGTCGTCGACGCCGTCGTCGAACGGTTGAAGTGGAAAACCGGCGCCACCGCAGTGTGGGTCCCCTGGGCCGCATCGCTGATGGGCGTCGGCGGAACCACCCCCTGGCCCACCGCCACCGAGGACGCGATCAACTGGGCCCACGACTACATGTGGAACCACGAAGGCAACTACATCCTCGTCGGATTCTCCGCAGGATGCAGGCCCGCCCGCGAGTTCCTCGAACGCCACCCCGGCATGAGCCCTAGAGTGCTCGCACTCGCCCAGTTGGCGGACCCGTGGCAGCCCGCCAACCGGCAACAGCACGGCATCCCCGACCGGCCAGGATGGGGGGTCATGGGGCAGGCGTACGGGCCGATACCGGACCGAACTTGGTGGTGTGGGAATCCGGCGGATCCCATCTGCCGCGCCGCCCCCGATTCTCTACTGCGGTATCTGGCGGCGTCGACGGACGCGGTGCCTGGCGGGTTGTTCGCCGCGTTCATCGACAAGGCTCACCGTGGCAGGCTGCAGCTCGTCCCGTTCCTGGGCCTACCACTGCACGAGTGGTTCTTCGGTCTCGGTCCCCGCATCGACCGGTCCATCAAGGAAGCGCAGGCGTATCTCGGGTCGGGGCACACGAGCGCGTACACCGCCTACTTCCCCACCAACGACGGCAACACCACCTCACTCGCGCACCGTCTGGCCGATTCCGTGGCGTGGAGGCTCCGGTGAGGTGCCTCGCCTGGCTCGCGTGGCACGCCGCCCGCGGCCACCTGTTCACGGTTGGCCGCCCGTATGACGCCCCGGTCGGGGTCGTCGCCCACTGCCGCTGCGGCCACCGCCGCCAGCTGATCTAGGAGGACGCACATGAAGTCATGGGAGAACCTCGAGCCGGACGTCTACCGGCTCATGAACAAGCACTACACCAAAGGCCGCAACGGCCGATCCATCGACAAGATCGTCGTCCACCACAACGCCGGCATCCTCTCGATCGACGACATCTGGAACGTCTGGCAGACACGGCAGGCGTCCGCGCACTACCAGGTGCAGTCCGATGGTCTGATCGGCCAACTCGTCAACGACTGGGACACCGCCTGGCACGCGGCCAACGCCTTCATCAACGAGACCTCGATCGGCATCGAGGTGTCCAACTACACCGGGGCGCCCGGCTGGAAGATCACCGATAAGGCCGTCGAGGAGACCGCCCACCTGATCGCGGCGATCTGCCGGGCGTACAAGCTCGGACGGCCGAACCCGGGCACGAACATCCGCTACCACCGCGAGTTCACCGGCACCTCGTGCCCCCACAACCTCGCCCCGGGCGGAGAGGACAACGCCACCCTCATCGCCCGTGCGCGCCACTGGTACGACCGCATGACCTCACCGACCGCAGCGCCGGCCCCGGCGCCCGCACCGAAGGAGACCGAAGTGACCAAGGACCAGGCAGACCGCATCGAGCGCAAGCTCGACCTCCTGCTCGACCAGGTGGCAGGCAAGCGCAACGAGAAGGGCGAGCAGGAGTTCAACGGCTGGCCCCAGGGCGGGCAGCGCACTCAGTACGACCTCATCGCCGCTATCGCCGCGAAGAACGGTGTTCCGAACACCGCCGACACCAAGGAGGGTCGGAAGTGAGCATCTGGACCAGGGCCTTTTGGATGGGCGCGGGTGAGAGGTCGATCAAGTCCGCGGTGCAGGGGTTCTTCACCGGGGCCGGCATGTCGGTGGTAGCCACCCAGGTCGGCGACGGGGCCGGGGTGATGCTGATCGATGTGCCGTGGCTTCTCGGTCTGAACACTGCGGCTGTGATGGCGATTTTCTCGCTCGGCACGTCTATCGGTAACGCCGACTTCACCGCCGGGCCTGGCGGGTACACCGGTCAGCACAGGCTCGAGTGATGCGGGCCTTCGAGACGCTGCACCCCAGGTTGCGGGTGGCGACCCTGGGCATCGTGTCGGCTGGTGCTGTGGCCCGCGGTGCCGCCTACCTCGACCAGCCGTCCACCGGCGGACTCACCCACTTCATCGACGCGCTCGTGCCGCTGCACCTGTGGGCGGTCGTGTGGATCGCCGCCGGGGTGACCGTCCTCGCGGGCGTGTGGCAGCGTGTCTTGGCCCGGTATGCGCTCGCGTTCGTGTCGATGCTGTGGCTGATATGGGGGCTGTCCTACATGTCGGCCACCGTGTTCGGTGACGCCTCACGCGGCTGGGTGACGGGGGCGTTGATGCTCAACGTTGCCGGGTTGACGATCATTGTCGCAGCCCTCGCTGACACGGTGGGCCCGCCACGGGAGCCGGTGATCTCCGAGGATGGGGTTGAAGGGTGACGTGGGGGCAGTTGGCCGTCAACGCGCTCGCGGCCATCCTGCTCGTCGTCGGCACGTGGATCACCGCCCGGTTCTCCCGTAAGACTGGGGAGGAAGCGAATGAGACTGCGGCGGCTCAGGCGCGGACGGCGGACTGGGACACGTTCACCGCCCGGGTGTTCGCCGACAATGAGTCGTTGCGAAAACGCCTGGACGCGGTGGAGATAGTGGTCGGGGAACTGCGACAGGAACTCCGAGCCCGGGACCGCCGCATCGACGATCTGTCTGACGAGGTCGAGGACTTCCGCAACTACTCGATCGACCTAAGGAACGAGCTGCAGCGTCAGGACCCGTCGTTGCGCCTGCCTCAGCCGCCTGCCCGCATCGCCCGGCACTTCCAGCCACCATGAGGCCAGACCGCCTCACTCGCACGAATGAGCCTCGCTCACCTTATCCAGGTGGGCGAGGCTCGTTTCGTCGTTTCAGGGGTCACATCGTGAACGCCCCGTCGACCTCAGCGTTGTCCTCGTCGGTCGGGGTGACACGACATTGGTAGCCGCGGCCGTTGAGGTCGCCGGTCACCTGCCAATGGTCAACACCATCGGCGTTGATCTTCCGCAGCCCGTCCGCGCCGACGGTCCCGAAGTCGCCGATTGACGTCCCGGGGGCCGACGCCGCGAGGTGCTTTTGGCAGAGGACGGCGGCCTTGTTGCGGTCCATTCCGTTGATCCGACTGTCCGAGTTCGGGTCGTTGGAGCATCCGGCGAGGGTGAGTAGGGCGACGGCGGAAAGGGTGAGGGCGGTGCGCATGAGTTTATTCCTATCAGGTGTGTGCGACTGCTTGGCTAGGTGTTGAGTGAGCGTTCGAGGGCGTCGGCGAGGTCGTCGAGGGCGCGGGCCTGGGATTGCACGAACGTGTCGCCGGTGGCGTGGAGTCCGCTGGTGATGTTGCGGATGTGCCGGATGGTGAGTTCGGCTTCTCGGTCGAGTGGGAGGACTGGTTGGGTGGTGGTCATGGTTGGTACGGTACGCCTACCTGCACGGGTTCGCAAGTGGGTACCTGCAGGCGGCTCGACACGCCGCTAAAAACTCACACTTGACCACCGGTACCTAGTTGCGTACAGTCCCTCTTGTGAGCAACCAACCAATCGGAGTCACCGAAGCCGCACAGCGGCTCCGCATGACCAGGCGGGGCGTTCACAAAGCAATCCAACGAGGCGACCTACAGGCGCTCAAACTCCCCGGCAGGACCGGCGCGTACGTGCTGGACCCGACCGAGGTGGATCGCTACGCAGACGCCCGTCTCAGCGCATGAAAAAGCCCGCCCTGGTGGTGCAACACCGGGCGGGCTGTGAATCCCCCACGAGAGGAATACCCATGCAGGATATCAACCTCACCACGTTGGCGCGAGAGGTCGCCGCCGATAGTGGTCTCCATGATCCGCGTGAGATCGCGGAGAAGATGCTTGCCGGCATGTCCGGTGACGAGATGGCCGCCGCACTCCGCGCGACGCTCCCCGGCTATGTCCGGGACGTGATCGGGTCGCAGCAGCGGCAGGCGATGCGTCGAGCGTTCCGACCGAACCGGTCAGCGAAAGTTGCTCAGCGCCGCGACTGGTGGGCCGAGATGCTCGCGTCGTCGGTGTTCGTGAACGGTGAGTGGAAGTCGTTCGGCGACTGCACCCGCTCGGACGTCGGTTGGTTGGCTGAGCAGCGGCGTGCTGAGGCTGCCCGCAATCTCGCCCAGGCCGCTGTCTATGACGAGGTTGACGCGCTCATGGCTGAGCATGGCGCGGAGACGCTGTCCGGCCTTCCCCGGGACGTTGTGCCCGCCTCGCTGAGCGAGGTGGCGGCATGACCTCCACCATGAACTCGCAGACGACCAGTGGTGATCCGTCCCCCATAGGAGCATCGTCGTCTGCGCCCTACTCCCGAACCGGCCTCACGGCAAGCGATGACCAATGTCGAGTCGCTGGTTCGGGCCCCTACTTCCCCCACGGCCGTAGTACTTCCGATGACCAATGCTCGAGCGCCGTGGGGGACACCAACCTGCCGGAGACTAGAGAAGATCCGATTCCCTTACCCGGTTCGTCTCCGGCACCCAACTTCCCCGCCGCCCAGGGTTCGACAGATCCCCAATCAGGGACCGGCGGCGGGGACACCGACTCGCAGGCGACCACAGAACAGTTGGACTCCAAACAACGTGCGTCGTCTGCGTCTAACTCGCCGGGGGCTAACGGGCTTTCGTCCCCCAATGGATTAACGCCCCCGGCATCTGACTCCCCCCACGCCTATGGCCGTGACGACGCCCAGACTCCCCCTGGCGTGGGGGGCCACAAGCCCGCCGGAGACCATCGGAGCCGCGTCGCCCATACAACGACCGTCTCCGGCGCACCAACTCCCACCCCGGACCACGGGTTGTCCGACACCCAAGCGACATCCGCCCGGGGTGGGTGGCTACGCGACCCCGTACTCGGCATCCTCGCCGACGTACTAGACGACCTCGAAACCGTCCGCATCGCCAACGAAAACCGGGTACGGCAACTCACCCGCACCGAAGAGGACTCAGACGGCGAGGAACGCGGCCACGGCCTGACCCTCGACAACCCGATGGTCAAGAAACTCGTCACCTCCGTCGAATCCCTCGCCCAGGCCGAGAAAGACGCCACCGCCAACCTCCAGAAGGCGATGAAGGCACACCCACTCGGCCCGTGGGTCAAGTCGCAGGCAGGTGTCGGCGAGAAGCAAGCCGCCCGACTGCTCGCCACCATCGGCGACCCATTTTGGAACGACCTACACAACCGTCCCCGCACAGTCTCCGAGCTGTGGGCGTTCTGCGGCTACGCCGTCCACGACGGACACGCCCAAGCCCGCCGCCGGGGCGAACGGTCGAACTGGTCCGCCGACGCGAAGATGCGCACCTACCTGATCGCCGTGTCGTGCGTGAAGCAATCGGCGGAGAAGTCGAAGTACCGGCGCGTCTACGACGAAGGCCGCGCCAAGTACGCCGACGCCGTCCATCCGCATGACTGCAAGCGGTGCGGCCCCGCTGGCAAGCCTGCTCTCGCCGGGTCCCCGCTCTCTGCGGGACATCAGCACAACCGGGCGATCCGCCTGATCTCGAAGGAACTTCTCAAAGACCTGTGGATCGCCTCGCGTGATCTCTACCTCGCCAAGGAGTCCTAATGCACACCTACACGATTCATCTGGATAGCCCGTACGCGCCGACCCCGCTCGTGGTCGATGCCGAGTTCATGAATGTGGGCGACGACTGGACGTTCATTGAGTTCACAGTGGCCGAGCATGTGGTCGCGATAGTCAAGGCGCATCGGGTTGTCGCTGTGACGAAGAAGGTGTCGTCATGAGCTCGTGGGCGGATTACGTGGAGTGGTCTGGTTTGGACGAGTCCAAGCTGCGTCACCCGGCGGGTAAGGGCATCCCGGAGTCGCCGGAGGTGCGCCAGGAGCGGATGGACCGTGAGGCGTGCGCGCTGGCGTCGAGCAATGCGGCGCCCCGCCCGAAGCCTGAGTCGTCGGTCGTTGCGGCTGCGCGGGCGTTCGGTGCTGGCATGGTCCTGTTCGGTGGCCTGTGGGGTTTGACGGTGTGCAGCAGCATCGCCGGCGAGTTGGCCGGGGGGTGGCCCCTGTGACCGCCGCTGAGATGCGGGCCTGGCTGCAGGCGCGCCTCAATCTCGCTACTGCCGCCACCGACGGGCCGTGGATCACTGGGGGCTCAATCGAAGAAGGCGTGACACGGTTCGGGACCTTGAATGACCCCGACGATCCGTCGGAACCCGGCGTCCTCCTGGGCGATGTGGCTTACGAGGCCAACGCCGAGTTCATCGCGGACGCCCGGGTCAGCCTCCCCGCCGTCGTCGCTGCCCTCCTGCGCGTGCTCTACATCGACGAGGACGAGCTCCCGAGCCGGTCGCATGACGTCGACTATCAGGAGGGCGTGAGCGACGCCCTTCTCCACGTGAAGAAGGCCATCTTCGACCAACTCGGGGAGGTGGCGTCGTGAACCCGCTCGACCGGTACGCCGAACCCGACCCCTGCGAACCCGCCGACGACAGCGACCCGGACCTGGACCGTGACCGTCGCGAGGCGGAGGCGATCGAGGACGCGTACGACGCGTGGGTTGACCGTCAGATGGGCGCCTGCCGACGGGACGCGTCATGAGCCACAACGCAGAAGGGTGGGGGCCTGAGGGCTTCACCGTCTCATGCGTCCACCACGGCGCAGCTATGACCTTCAAGGGTGCGCGCTGGTCGTGGGAGGGCGACTTCGCGATCTGTCGACTTCGGTTCGTCTGCGACTGCGGTCTCGCTGCCGAGGTCGTGACCCGGGAGATGGACGGCGGTCCCGAAGTGGTGCGCGCCCGCGCCGAAGGGAAACCGCTGTGACCTCCACCCAGAACCCCGTGGGGGCTTGTGGGGATGCGGCCCCCACGGGCGACCCCGTCACCGCAGCCCGCGCCACGCTGGCCGCCGACCAGTACCTGTACACCTCCCACGCCCACCTCGAACTAGTGGTCCTGGCGTACAAGACCGGCCGGAACCTCGACACCACTCTCGCCGCCGCTGAGCGGCACCTCAACCACCTCAAGGACCGACCATGATCCTGCTCGAACACGAGTCACGCGACGACTGGCTCGCCCAGCGTCGCGACTACATCACCGCCACGGACGTGGCCTACCTCTACACCTCCCCCGCCTCCTGGACGAAGATCCGCGCCGAGAAGGACGGCACCGCCCCCGACCGTGGCGCGAGCCTCGAGATGCAGTGGGGCACCGCCCGCGAGGCCGCCCTCGTCGCCTACGCCCAAACCATCGAACCGTCGATCCGCCCGAACGATCAGGTGTGCGTCCACCCCGACGGGCCGTGGGCCGCCACCCCCGACGGGATCGGTGACGACGTGGTCTGCGAGGTCAAGACCGGATCGGTGTCCGGCCTCGCTTCCGCCCGCCGCCGGCACGAAGCGCAGATGCAGTGGCAGATGTGGGTCACCGGCACTTCCGGATGCCTCTACGTCACCGAGGTTCGCGAGTGGGACGACATGGGATTCACCCCGGGTGAACGCACGCACGAGTGGGTGGACCGGGACGAGGACTACATCGCCGAACTGTTGGACGTCGCTGAGCGGTTCCTGTCCGGCGACGGTGTCACCGAACTGGACGTGCTGATCGCCGCGGTGGATGACATCCAGGCCGAGGCCGACAAGGTGGCCGAGCGGCTCGAAGAAGCGAAGAACGCGCTGCGTGACCACATCGGTGACCGCGACTTCTCCCACGAGGGACCGTTCGGCCGCGTGTCCTACACGATGCCGAAGCCGCGGGAATCCATCGACACCAAGCGACTCAAGGCGGAACGACCAGACGTGGCCTCGGAGTTCACGTTCCTGTCGAAGCCGTCGAAGCGGACCCTGCGCGTGACGGGAGCGAACCGTGGCTGACATCAATCTCGACAACTACGAGCCGGTCGATGAGCGGATCGCCCGGTTCAAGGCCGATCATCCCAACTTCCGGGTGCTGACCGAGGAATCCCACGACGGTGAACCTGGGGCTACCCGGTGGATTGTGAAGGCGTCGATCTGGCGGGACGCGGAGAACACCGGGATGCCGGACGGCACCGGGTACGCGTTCGAGATCGACGGTCAGGGGATGACGCAGCGCACCGCCGCTTTGGAGACGTGTGAGACGTCTGCGATTGGTCGTGCTCTGGCGAATCTGGGCTATGCGGGGAACCGGAAGGTGACTCGTGAGGAGATGATCAAGCCGGCGGTGGCCCAGTTCGAGGATCGTGTGGCTGCTGCCCAATCTGAGGCGGAGTTGCGGTCTATCTGGGTGGAGGCGCAGGCGCAGGGTTTGGAGAAGCGGATCCAGGGCGCCGTGAACAAGCGCAAGGCCGAGGTGACGGCATGAGGATCGGGTCGTTGTTCTCCGGCTACGGCGGGCTGGACATGGCCGTGGAGGATGTGTTCCCCGGCGCGGTGCCGGCGTGGTTCTGCGAGTGGGACGACGCGCCGTCGCGGATCCTCGCCCACCACTGGCCCGATGTGCCGAACCTGCGTGACGTGACCGCCGTGGACTGGTCGCAGGTTGAGCCCGTCGACATCATCACCGGCGGCTCGCCCTGCCAAGACCTGTCCGCCGCCGGGCGTCGCGCCGGAATGACCGAAGGCACCCGCTCCAACCTGTGGGTCGCCATGCGCGAAGCCATCATCCAACTCCGCCCCCGCTACGTCGTGTGGGAGAACGTGCAAGGAGCTCTCAGTGCCTCAGCATCATCCGATAGCGACGTGGAGCCCGGATCGGGATCTGTGGGAGGGCGAGGAGGACATCTTCGGGCACTCGGTCGTGTTCTCGGAGACCTTACCGAAGCGGGGTATGACAGTCGGTGGACGACTGTACGAGCTTCCGATGTCGGCGCCCCACACCACCGAGCGAGGGTGTTCCTCGTCGCCACACCTACCGACGCCGGTCGCCGGGGATGGGGACAGGGAACGGAACAACCCGTCTCAGGCTCGGCGGAAGTCGCCGCCACTGTCAGCGGTGACGCACATCTTGCCGACCCCGCGAGCTCGGGACGGGAAAGGGAAACCCTCACCGGGGTTCAACGAGGGGAACCTGCCCACGGTGACCGAAACATTCTCAACACCGAAGGCGTCCGATGCGACGGGCGGCGGGCAGCACCCGGACAAGCGGGTCGGTCACACGCTGCAACTGATCGACCAGGTGTTGTCGATTGGGGTAAGTACGGCCCCGCAGTCCGGCGGTGGGAGCGCCTGACCCGCACTGCCCCGATGCCGACTGAGCCGAACACAAAGGGCAATCCTCGCCTCAACGCTGAGTTCGCCGAGTGGATGATGGGTCTCCCCCACGGCCATGTGACCGGTGTCGGACTTCCCCGCACTGCGCAGTTGAAGGCGATCGGGAACGGTGTGTGCCCGCAGCAGGCCGCGGCGGCGTTGGAGCAGCTGCTCGCCCTCGAGGCGGTGACGGCATGAGTGACATCATTTCGCCGATCCAGGTTGAGACCGCTATCCGCGAGGTGGCGAACCGCATGGCTGAGGGCGTGCAGATCTGCTCCGACCGGTACGCCGCGTTCTTGGATGCTGACCACCGTTTCGATGTGGCTTACGCGAGGGCGTACATGCAGCACGAGGGGCCGGCGCATGAGAAGAAGTACGCCGCTGTGCTCGCTACGCGGGGTGAGCGTGACGCCCGGGACGCGGCGGATGTGGCGTACCGGCATGCGGACCGGCGGGCGAAGGCGTTGGAGTCGGAGCTCAGAAGTCTTCAGTCAGTCGGGGCCTCACTACGGGTCCAATACGGGGTTGCCGGGCGAGGGGAGGGCATCTGATGAGCGTCTACTACCAGGACGAGAACGTCACCCTCTACCACGGTGACTGCCGCGAGATCACAGCATGGCTCGACGCCGACGTACTCGTCACCGATCCTCCATACGGCATCGACTACCAGTCCGGCAGACGTCGCGACACCCTCGCGGCCAGCATCGTCGGCGACAAGGACACAACTGCCCGCGACGACGTACTCGCCGCGTGGGGCGATCGTCCGGCCGTCGTCTTCGGCACTTGGCGCATCCCGCGCCCCGAAGGCACCCGCGCCCGCCTGATCTGGGACACAAAGGGCGCGCTCGGCATGGGCGACCTGACGATCCCGTGGAAGCCGTCAGATCAGGAGATCTACGTCCTCGGGTCTGGGTTCTCCGGTCGGCGCGACACGAACGTGCTGACGTGCGCGCCCGTGCAGTCGATGGCGAAGAACGGCCGTCAGCACCCGCACGAGAAGCCCGTCCCGTTGTTGGAACGCCTGCTCGTGAAGTGCCCGCCCGGTGTCGTGGCTGACCCGTTCGCCGGGTCGGGTTCCACGCTCCGGGCGGCGGCGAACCTTGGCCGTAAGGCGATCGGTGTCGAGCTGGACGAACGGTATTGCGAGATCATCGCTAAGAGTCTTGACCAGTACGCCCTCGACTTCGGGGGTGTGTCGTGAGTGTCTCTGCGTTCTCTGATGTGGTGCGTGCCCGTGTCATGGCCCGCTCTGGCGGGTTCTGTGAGGTGCGGGTGGCGGGGTGTTGGGACGAAGCGTCGCAGCTTCATCATCGCCGTCCTCGCGGTCTTGGTGGGTCGAAGAGCCCGGCGACGGGTCGTGCATCGAACGCGCTCGCCGTCTGTACTCAGTGCCACCACCATCTGGAGAAGGTGGCCCGGTCGGAGGCTCGGGACCGTGGCTGGATCGTCAGGCAGGGCGCGGACCCGCGCGAGATCCCCGTCTACCGGTACCGGCAGTGGGTGCTGTTGGACGACGAGGGCGGCATCGCCCCGGCGGGGGTGGTCGCGTGAGCGTCGAAGACTGGATGATCGCCTACTTGATCGGCGGGCTCGTTTTCGCCGGGGTGACTTACTGGCTGGATCGCCGCGACGTTCGTCGCTGGCACAACGAGTCCCCGCTCTCACGTGAGCATCGCCGGGCTGCGGTGTGGCTTGCCGCAATCGTGTTGGTGTCGGTGTGGCCTCTGTCGATGGTGCTTCGTGCGGTGTACGAGTACCGGGTTGCGGGCGAGTCATGACCGGATATTCGGCTCAGTCGGCGGAGGTGGTCGCGTGAACACCGAACTGGTCGCGGCGTTGACGAAGGCCCTGGCGGATGCGCAGCGGGAACTGGAGTCGGAGCGCGCCCGGGGCGAGCAGTTGGTGGCGCGGCTGCATCATGCGGGCCGCCGGGAGCAGCAGTACATCGAGGTCATTGCTGAGCAGAACGAGTTGATCGCCCTGTTGGAGGGCCGGGATTTGGGGGTGCGGAATGTCGCGTGAGTTGCAGCCGTGCGGGACGGTCGCGGCGGCCCGTCGGCACATGAAGGCCGGCGAGGAACTGTGCGGCCCGTGCCTGGAGGCTAGGCGTCGGTATGACCGGGAGCGTCGTCCGCGTCGTACAAGGTTGCAGCCGTGTGGGACGAACGCGGCGTACCAGCGTCACCTCCACCATGGCGAGGAGCCGTGCGGTCCGTGCCGTGAGGCGGCCCGGGAGACGGCACAGAAGGACTGGGAGCGGCGCAAGAAGCTGAAGCCGTGCGGGACTGTTGCGGCGTACCACCGGCATCTGGCGCGTAAGGAAACACCGTGTGGTCCGTGCCTGGAAGCGGTGTCGGCCTATAACCGCGAGCGGTGGGCGCGGAAGCGGCGCGAGTTGGAGGAGTTGCGGCGGTCGGTGCCGCCGGATGATGCGCATCGGGCGCCGTGTGTCGCGAACCCCCGCTTGTGGGATTCGCGGGGTGAGGGCGAGTCCGCGGCGGATGCGCGTCGTCGGTACCGGGTGGCGGCGAAGGCGTGCCGTACGGAGTGCCCGGTGTTTGCGTGGTGTGACGCGAATGCTCCGCGTGTGGCTGGCGTGGTGGCGGGGGTGGTGTTGTGAGCCTCTACTACCAGGACGAGCACGTCACCCTCTACCACGGTGACTGCCGCGAGGTCCTAGGCGGCATGGCTGTGCAGTCCGTTAATGCAGTCATCACCGACCCGCCGTACAACATAGGCAAGGCCGATTGGGACGTTATCGACGATTACCTCAACTGGTCACGGGTCTGGATTGACGAGGCATCGCGGGTGCTGACCAGCAACGGCGCTTTCTGGATGACCCATTCCGAGCCGCTTGTCCTGGCAGATCTGACCCGGATTGCAGAGCGTCATGGCCGATCACTCGTCTCGTGGATCACCCTCGACAAGTCCTCATGGGGTATCGCTAAGCGCTACAAGAACGCGGGGACGAAAACATTCCCCGCGTCCGCCGAGTACGCCGTCTACCTGCGGCGCGAGGTGTACGCGGGGCAGATCAGGGCGATCCGCGAAGTCTCGGACCTGAGTCGCGCTGAGTTCGACACTCGGATCTCCCCCTCTGGTAAGCCGACCGGAATCACCTACAGGTGGGAACACGGGGAGCGGATTCCGCAACCCGCCGAGGTCGCGGCAATCGAGCGCGAGTTCGGGGCTCGAATCGACACGCCTGTCTTCCACAATGGCGACAAGTTCTCCTGCGTTTGGGACTTCCCCAAGGTCGACACGTCCGACCATCCCACAGCGAAGCCCTTGGGCCTCATGACGCGGATGATTCGAGCGACTACCAACCGGGATGATACGGTCCTCGACCCGTTCGCGGGGTCTGGGACGACACTTCGCGCCGCCGTAAACGAGGGCCGCAAGGCAATCGGCGTCGAACTGGACGAGCGCTACTGCGAGGTCATCGCGAAGCGCATGGACCAGTACGCCCTCGACTTCGGGGGTGTGTCGTGAGCAGTTTCGTGGAGAAGTCGGTGATCCCGGCGGTGCGGAAGGACCACTGGACGACGGCGGATGAGCAGGTGTCGTGGCGGTTGGCGGATGAACGCCTGGAGCGTCGTGAGCGTGCGAGGCGTGCGGCGCAGAGTCGAACAGGTGATCGCCGTGACCGATAGCGTGACCTGCGGCAATGCTGTAAACTTGGGGACAAGAACGGCCCCGGCCGAACGCGCCAACGTTCGGGAGTTCCGGGGCCTGACCACAACCCCTTCTGGGCTATCAGAAAGGACTGGGCTATGACCCATTCTACCCACGCTCGACGCAAAGACGTCATCGAAGCGCGCAACTACGAAGCCGCATTGAACGGCCTGGTCTCTGACCAGAAAGACAGGGTTGCACTTGCAAGCCTGTCGGGCGACTTCTCGCTGATCCAGGCCGAAATCAACATCTGCACGAAGCTCGAGGAATGCCGGCGCGACTTGATCGTGGACGGGTTCAAGGACAACTTGTCCCCGGACGGGTACCTGATCGACACCCTCGTGCGGGCGCGAATCCCCCAGTGCGGCCCCCACGATTTCGAGCCCGGCGAGTACTGCGCCGACTGCGGTGATTACCGGGCAGATGGCGATGAGTTCTGATGGCGCGCATCCGAACCCTGAAGCCGGAGTTCTGGGACTCCCCCTCTACAGCGCAGGCGGATCTGGCCGTGCGCCTGACGTTCATGGCGATGTGGAACTGGGCCGATGATTCTGGCCACGGAACCGCGAACTTGAAGGAGTTGGAGGCGTTCTGTTGGCCTAACGATGATGTCCGAGACCTACCTCGCGGAGGTTCCGGCGGTAGTCGCGGAAAATCCGCGCATGGGTGGCGGAACTTCGCGGAGATCTGCGGCGAGGTTGCGGAGGTCTACGGGGTGACGTTTTACAGGGTCTCCGGGCGCCCCTACTACGAGATCACCAACTTCAAGAAGCACCAGTCCAAGGACTACCGCAAGGAGTCCCGTTACCCGCTGCCGGATGAGGGTGAAATCTTCGACGTGACCAGCGGAAATGCCATATCCGGGGCAAGTGCAAGTGATGCCAGTGGCGGACCTTCCGGCGATAGGCGCGGAAATTCCGCAGGTGCCGCCGGAGAATCCGGTATTGGAACAGGGGAACAGGGGAACAGGGGAACAGAGGATAAGGGGAGTCGGGAGGTCGCTGTCCGCGACCAGGCGCGCAAGCGCGCCACCCGCATCCCCGACAATTTCACCCCCTCCCCCGAAGTCATCGAAGCCATGCGCGCCGAGTGCCCGAGGGTCGACCTCGAAGCCGAGAACCGCAAGTTCGTCGACTACTGGACGGCGAAGGCCGGCAAGGACGCGACGAAGCTCGACTGGGATGCGACGTGGCGGAACTGGATCCGGCGAGCGAAGGACTCGAACGTCGCCCAGTTCCCGTCCCGGCAGTCCGCGTCGGAGCGGGCGCAGGCTCACCTCGACACTGTCGCTGAGGCCGAGCGTCTGATGGGGCTCCGATGAGCGCCGCGGCCGATGCGGCGAAGGTGCTGGCGCGGGCGAACCTGATGGACCCGAGGGTCCGCAACGCGGACGGCGCGATGACCGCGGTGTGGGCGAAGTCGATCGCTCGTTGGGATCTCGATGTTTCGTACCTCCTGCGGGCGGTGACGGAGTACTACACGGTGCCCCGGGATCGCACGATCCAGGTGGGTGACGTCATCCAGATTGCTCGTGACTTCCGTCAGCGGGACGCGATGGTCGACAACGCGCAGTCTTTGGCGCCCAGTGAGGCCGCAGGGGCCCTCCCGCCCGGGCCTGGGGCATCGACCCACATGGACGCACTCAACGCCGTAGGGGAGCCGATACAGGCGGCTTACGAGGTTGACGGGGCCGGCTATATCGAGTGCCCCGATTGTGGCGCCTCCCCTGGCGCTACGTGTGGCCGTAACGGCCACGACTACAGGATCCCGTGCGTCGCCCGTCTGGCGACCGCATACCGCAACAGGAAGAGGAACCAAGCATGAGCAACTGGACGCGAGCAGACCTTCCGGAAGTCCCCGCATTACGGCAGGCGGACGACGAGCAAGGCGACGGCACCCGCAGCACAGCCCTGTCCATAGCCCTCGACGTGGTGGTGGAGCACCTGAACCGCACCATGATCAAGTTCCCGAAGGAGGACATGCGGCGACCACTGGTCGTGCCGCCTCCGAGCTTTGCCGAGATCGCGCAGGAGCAGCGGGACCGGGCCGAACGCGCCGAGGGTGCGTGTGCCCAGTTGCGGGAACTGCTCCGAGAGCTGGAGTGCCGCAAGTCGCAGTCGTGCGCTGATGCGGAGCGGGACCGTGACGAGCTTGAAGCCACCAACGAGAAACTGCACCGCGAATGGACCGCCGAGTTCATCCGGGCGAACCACGCCGAAGCTGAACGGGACGAACTGCGGGCAGTGTTTACCGCCGAAAAAGACGAACTTGTCCGCCTCGCAACCAAGGAGAACTGACCATGAGCAACAGCATGAGCATCAAGGGCCGCGCCGGATCAGACGCAAGCCTCCGATTCACACCGAACGGGAAGGCGGTCGCTGACTTCTCCGTCGCTGACACCCCGCGCCGGAAGAACGAACAGACCGGCCAGTTCGAGGACGCCGGCCCGACCCTGTGGCAGCGGGTGCAGGTGTGGGGACCGGAGGCCGAGAAGGCCGCCGAGGAGGTCCGCAAAGGGTCACTCGTCACCGTCAGCGGCCGGGTGAAGGCTGATGAGTGGCAGGACAAGAACACGGGCGAGACACGGAAGTCGACGACGCTTGTCGCGGATGTGGTGTACGTGCATCCCCCGAAGGAGCAGCAGGGCCAGGGCGGCGGGTTCCAGGGTCAGCAGCGTCCGCAGCAGGGCCAGCAGGACGACCCGTGGGGAAGCGCGCCCGGCCAGCAACAGGGCTTCGGCCAGGCCGACGACTCCGAGCCTTTTTAGGTCAAGTGTTCTAACCAAAATGCGCTGTGACCTGCTAGAATGTGAACGAGGCCGGGAGCGTTGGAGCGCTCACCGACCTCTGACCCACCCAGTTCGACCTAACCGAACGGAGGGCTCCATGAAGCCTACCCCGAACCCCCACCGTCGCCCGAAGCGACCAATCGTTATCCCCGATCGGGTGGCCGCTCGTGCCGCTGTCCGATTCGAGGCTGACGGATCCGGGTGCTGGATCTCCACCTACTCAGTCGCATCCCACGGGTACGCGCAGATCGGGTGGACCGATCCGGGTTACCGGCAGGTGGTCACCGCCCACCGGGCCGCGTGGGTGTACCACCACGGTCAGCAGATCCCCGAGGGGATGACCATCGATCACACCTGTAAGACCAAGCCGTGCGTGAACCCGGCGCACTTGCGGATGCTGTCGAACTTCGAGAACGCCCGGCGCACTGCGGGCCGCGACTGGCCGTTGGGCGAGTGTGTGAACGGGCACAGCAACGACCACTTGATCCAGAAGGCCGGGAAATGGCGGTGTGGCCCGTGCTCGCAGGCTGAACAGTCCCGCTACTACGCGAAGAAGCGTGGCGAGGCGTACCCCGTCCAGCAGCACCTACTCGGAAAGAAGGGCCAGCGATGAGTGACCCGATCAACCCCGGCCACTACCGGTCCGGGGGCATGGAAGCCATCGACGTGATCGAAGCGTTCTTCCCTGACTCGTTCCATCTCGGTAACGCGTTCAAGTACATCGCTAGGGCCGGGAAGAAGGGCGACGCCATCGAGGATTTGCACAAGGCGGCGTGGTACGTGTCCCGAGAGATCTCACGACTCGAGGCCCAGAAGTGAGCAGCGACGCAGGCGCAGTCGGTAAGTTGCGCGGGCGCATGACTCAGGTGTTCATCGAAGGTCGTCCCGCCCCGCAGGGCTCGAAGCGGCATCTCGGGAACGGGATCATGGTCGAGTCGTCGAAGGCGGTGAAGCCGTGGCGCGTGGATGTCGCGTGGCGCGTTCGCGGGGCGTTCCTCACCCCGTTCGACGGCCCGGTGAAGCTCGAGCTCGAGTTCGTGATGCCCCGCCCCAAATCCACCCCGAAGAAGTCGACCCCGGCGGCCATCAAGCGGCCAGATCTCGACAAGTTAGTTCGAGCCGTCATGGACGCCATTACGGGGGTCGTGGTGGTCGACGATTCGCAGATCGTGCATCTGGTGGCG
>ERZ1031071.11-NODE-11-length-21015-cov-13.075429_pt1 | contig 21015 bp, 8 predicted proteins | sample MGYA00518589_ERZ1031071 | MGnify/ENA primary metagenome ERZ1031071 (study PRJEB33718, sample SAMN03159741) | human skin metagenome | collected 2014-05-20 | study: EMG produced TPA metagenomics assembly of the PRJNA266117 data set (Human skin bacterial metagenome and... | reverse complement strand
TATCAATGCAGCCCGTAACATTCTCGCGGTGGGGCTTCACCGTCTAGAGGTAGGAATCCCCTCACTTTAGGGAGGGAGGAAGTCAAAAGAGTTTGTACGATGAGAAATACGATATTAACCATGAGCATGAAAAATCATTGAGTGCATTTGTGTTCGGTGATAGCTCAAAGAAAAATCAGCTTATCTATTGTATTACTCAAACTTTAATCAATGCCAATCAAATCAACGCATCGAATAACAATTAGATCGCAAACCACAGGACTTTAAAGATGACGCAAAACACAGTAGATAAAGATCGCAATAAAGCTAAATGGCTATTAAAAAGCATGAAATTTATAAATTCAGGTATATTGGCTGGCGTAATTATTGCGTTAGTAATGATTTTTTCAGGCTTTGAAGCCAAAAATTATAGGGTTTTAACATCAATCGTATCGGTTCTAATCGTGATTGGTTTTGTAAACTTAATTATATTGCTGTATTACACACACAAGGCTGTTAAAAACTCCAAGAATGGAAAATAACTCATGTTTGAAGCGCTTTTTAATGAATTAATGAGCTTGCCACTTAAAGACAAACTCTATCGTCATAGTATTAGTGATTTTAAAGGATTAAGCCTACAGATATATCCAACAGGGATAAAAAGCCTTGTGTATCGCTATACAATCAGCCAAAAGTCACAATCGATTGTATTGGGTAATATCGCTACCATGACACTCGCTGATTTTGATGAAAAAATAAGCGAAATCAATAATTACCGCATACTTATTAAACAAGGGATTGACCCTAAAATCGTCAACACAAAAAACCCTTATGAAAATATGGAGAACCCAAGTTTTGAGGTGGTTAGTGAATTATGGTTCAATTACAAATACAGTGACTTAAACCCCTCAACAAAAGCCAATGTTAGGCGTAATCTAGACTATTTAAACGAAAAAATAGGCAAAGCTTCGCTTTTGGATATCACAACCCCTACTTTATTGTATGTGCTAGAATCTATTCAAAAAGAAAAAACCTTTGCTATTGGCAAAGAATGTCGTAGATATACAGAAAATGTATACGAATTCGCGCAGTTACGTGGTATCTGTGAGAATAATCCAGCGTACGTATTAAGAAAATATCTAAAGAGTGGCAAGAAACGCAACATGCCAGCCCTCGTTGTGTTGGATGATTTTACTCGTCTAGTTATAGCACTGCATGAATTTAAAGACTGCCATCCTATTGTTTACAACGCACTCAATATTTTGCCATTTGTATTCGTTCGAAGTGCGGATTTAAGAAATTGGCAATGGGCAGATATCGATTTTAATAAAAAACAATGGATATTCTCACCTAAAAAACAAACACAGGAAAATAGTGTCAAAACACTCGTGGTTCCCCTAGCCCCACAAGTGATTGAGATACTAGAGCATCAAAAGATATTAGCAGGTGATAGTAAGTTTGTATTCCCTTCTCCGTTTGATTCAAATAAAATCATTGGAAAAACAACTTTGTGGAAATGTCTTGAAAAGTTAGGGTTTAAAGGTGAGCAAAGCCCACACGGATTTAGAGCATCTGCTAAAACATTACTAATGGAACTTGATGGATTAAGGTTTAGCCACATCACCACAGAATTGCAATTAGGTCATACGGTTAAAGATAATAATGGCAATGCATACCAACGTATGTCTGATATCGATAACAGAACAATCATGATGAATAGATGGGCACAATTCATCGATGAAATAAAAAAGACTAGTCATTAAGGCTAGTCTTTTTTTTAACTCAACTTATAAAAGTCACATTATCTTACAATAGAATAGCACATAAAAAAATACACTTCCCAAAGAAAGTGTATTTTATACCATTAAATATCATTGTTTCTGATTAAAATACTTTTTGCGAAAATGAAATTTCCAAGCCAACCAATAAAATAAAGCAGAAATGGTCAAATAAAAAATATCCAAAACCGAAACAGCTATTTTTTGGCTAGCAGCTAACGTATTAATAGGTAAGATAAAGGTGGTATCATCTTTTACATTGCCGCCACAATAATTATTAGTTTCGTGCATGGCGCCTACTGTCCCTACCCCACGATTAATAACCTTAATACCTGTAGTAGAAGCCAAATTGGTTTTAAACAATACCATTATCACTCTTTTATCATCAACTTCATCGATGGAAATCATACACGCGACAGGCTTTTTATCCGATTGGACTTCATACCAATGAATAGGCTGATTTTCAATAGCGGTAAAAGCGGTGCGACTAACAATATAGATTGTGGTAATCGCTAGATAGATAAAAGCGATTATTATTGAAATAACCGCTTTTTTATTAATTCTAATCAATTTTAGCACCCATAGTTTACATTCTTGGACTATCAGGCTCTACCTTTTTGGTGTCAGCATTGAGTTTTTGGGTTTCATCCAACTCAGCTTTATTTTCTTGCGTATTATTGCTCTCAATAACCTGTTTATTAAAGTGAGCAACCCAAGTGGTATCGGCACCTGATGCGGATAAGTTAGCAACCAAAGTCTCGGCAGAAGCCCTAAAATCACTGATAGCGCCTTTTCGTGATTCAGGACTTAATCTATCTAGGGTATCTACAGCAGCGATAATGTTTTGTCTGTTATTTGAGAACTTAGGATTATTCTCCATAACAACACTCGCAACCGCTAATGTAGCTAATGCCTTAGCTTTATCCAAACATTCTTGCGAATGTGTTGGTTTTTCTGCGTTTGGTTTAATGTCTTTTAGTATATCACGGAATTGATTATTGTCATCATTTTTATTAAACGTCAACAAGTCTCTCGCAACCGCTTTAAACGCTGGATCATTTTCAGCCGTCACCTTAATTGCCTCAGTAATCAGTTGATGGTCAATTTCCGCGCCACTAGCAAACATTTTGATGCTTCTATCCAATTTGTTTGTATTATTCCACTCAAGTTTTTCATCAACGTGTTTATAAACACTGGTAATTGCTTTATCACGTTGTTTGTGGATTTTATAGATGCCATGCTGTTTGACTTCATCAAGAATTTTAACAGCTTCAACAACCGCACCCATGCTAATTGAATTTTCACTAGCCTTGACAGGTTTAACCTCTTTGAACTTATCAATAACACTTTGATCAACATCGCCATAACGTTTTGCGTATTTAGCAACATCATCAAACACCTGTTCTGCACTAACGTGTTGATTAGTTTTGTGATTAAACACGGTGTCTTTGTTATCGGTAAGGATAGACTTAAGCATAGCCATAGTTGGCTCTAGAGAATTATTAGAGCTTATCTCTTTTTGTTTTAAGTCCCAACCTGCAGTTTCATCATTAAGATTCATAGAGTTTATGTTGTTCAATAACTCTTTTGCTTTAGATGAACCATTAAATTGAAGCGCAACCGTCATCAAGTTTTTAACACTCTCTTTTTGCTTAATGGTTTCTGCATCGTCATTTTTACTAACAGCAATCGACGCCAATAGTATTCTAGCTTTAGTAACATCGTCACCTTCACCTACTTTGCGCATAATACCTTTTTGAGTATAGCGGTCAATAGAATGCTGATGAGTGCGCTTAACCCCTTGTTCATCTGCCTTAGGTTGTTGCGATTTTAAGGCATTTGTGACGTCAGCGACAAACTTAGGTGTATCGGTAGAAATAGCCATTTTTTCATCTAAAATAGCATATTTGTCGATTGCCTTCTCAATGTTCGCTGTTAGGTTATGCTTGTTGTCTTTACTTAAAGACCATCTAGTTGTGTTTTTACCCACCATTCTAGCTGATTCAAGTTTCAAACCAACATCATCCAAATTCACATCAGAAGTGTTTTTAGAGTTGACAATGTTGTTATTACCCAATACAGCGCCTACAGTAAGCTGCGTGGCAATTTCTTTGGTGCGCAACCAGTCATTCGGCATAACTTTACTATCGAAATTAGCAGTAGCAATATTCTTAGCTAAACTCGCCATTTCTTTAACTTCCTGATTTGATGACAGGCTTTGCATGCTATCAACAAAATAGTTATTAAAGGTTCTCTCAGATAGCGCAGCATTAAGCACTTTAGCTGATAGTTTATTAAAGTCAGGTTTTTGACCATCAAATTGCTCTTTGATAAGCGTATCGACTGTAGCTGTGTTACCCTCAATTACAGCTTGCACATAGTCCAGCTCGCCTTTATTAAAGATATCACCATCAGGTTGTGCATTGGTGTTGGTGTTAGCATTAGTATTGGTATTAGCATTAGCCTGTGTATTGACTGCGATTGGTTTTGGATCGGCTGGCATGGTTTCCATACCTTCTTTTGCGATAGCCAACCATTCAGGTTTTTTCACAGGGTTTTGTACTAACTTATCATTAGGGTTAGCTGCAATTTCAGCATACGTTTGTTGCAACCCTGTTATACTGTCGGTAACTTGGTTTTTGATTGTAGTTAACAATTCATATTTTTTACCATTTAACAGTTTATCACCAAGAACATCTATACCATACTTAGCATAACGTGGTTCTTGCTCAGGATTGCTAGCAACTGCATCCATACCTAAATATTGATGAGCCAATACTTTAAACGCGGTTTCTTTAACCAAATCATTCTTTTCAGCGTTTGGATTTGCTTTGGTAGCATTGCTGCTTAACAACATGTTGTTATCAATGCGCTCAAACACATCATCGGTTAAAGCCTGATCAAAACGCACACGATCTTTAAACGACGTGCGTGATACCGCAACTTTACCCTCGTGTCTATCGATACCATCAATGATAACCATCATCATGTCGCGTTCTTTTTCATCGGCAACCGCCAAACCTTTTAACACTACCGCAGCCGCAGCCTCTTGGTTAAGTGAATCGGTTAACAAGCTAGTTTCGATTTCTTTTAATCTACCCTGTAATTTATCAGTAGGCATATTAAAATCAATAATCGCAGATAAGTGCTGACCTGTGGTTAAATCAACTTCCACAGTTTGAGTGTTGCTGTAAGCATTGCTTTCAGAATCGATACTTTGAGCATTATCTAAATCACTATTCACCTGATTGGTTTCATTAGCGAAGGCTAATTCCTGCTCCAATTCTTTAAGTCTAGCTTCCTCTAAGGATTTAAAACGAACTTCCTCAGCGATTTTTTCCTGCATTAAATTCAAGGCATTGTTGTTATTCTCAATAACCTCATTGATGATGCTATTGAATTGATCCATATATGGGTTTTTTACATTCAACATGTCATACATGGCATCGGCGTGTGTTGATGGGTGCGGATTTAAATCATATACAGCACCTAAATAACCAACAATTTTTTCAGCGTTATCTGCATCATGTTGAGTTTGGTATAAGTTGTCTTTTTTATCGACATTTTTATACAAAGCATCGAGTTGATCTTGAGGTACATCAGGCATGACCACAACCTCAAGATTTGGATTAACCTTATTCATGGTGTTTAAAAATTCAACAATATGATCTTTACCGCCACCAATTGCAATAATACCCTGTTTAGCGATAGCTTTTTGTTCATCAGTTGGATTTTCCTGACTGGCTTGATTTTTTATCCATGAACCAACTTGAAGCTCAACATTGCGGTTGACTGTTAAATAAACACGGTCAAGATTGTCAGCGTTATATGCTTTGTCAAAATCAAACATCTGCTGATAAGCGAGTTCTCTAGTAAGTGTCTTGACACTCATGTCAGCGATTTCTCTAGCATAGACATCCTGTGATTCTGACATAGATTGCACATATTCACGATGCAGTCTATTCATACCTGATTTATTGATGACATCCTCTAATTGCACTGCCTCGCCAAAACGATAAGTAATCACTTCTTTTGCATTTAATGATGGGATGTCCAATTCATTAGCCAAGCCACTTAAGTTTAAATTATTGCTGAGATAACCAGTATCATCAGGTTCATCAAGCATTAATAAGCTAGTTTTAACCGCAGGATTAGCCTTCATAACATTTGTGGTTAATTCCTTGATAGAATTGATATTGTTATCATCAACACCAATCCCTTTAACAACAACGTTTTTGTTGTCAGCGTCATAAGCTTCCTGCATGTAATCAGCAATTTTACTTAAGCTGTTTTCATAATGTTTATGGTAGTAAAAAACAACCGTTTCATCTACCGTATTATTATTACCAACATCTTGTTCTAAACCCATTTTAGCATTTTCAATTCGCTTATCAACAGCCTCAGTAAATTCATCGAATTTACCTTCTTGTCTTACCATATTGTTGATATCAAAAACATTGTCTTGAACAGTGGCAGAATAAGCATCGGATTCAGGTTCAAAAGTGGATGTAAATGAATAATCACCATCTACATTAATTGCTGTAGCGTGTTTCAAGATATCAGGCGAAAAACTATCGTTTCGGTAATTATTATCACTAACAGCAATAACTTCAACATCATGACGATTCTTAAGCTTATCTAGATACTCAATAACATCGGCTTCATTATCGCTGCCAAGTAAGATAGCGTGCTGATTAAGTCCATTAACCTCACTACCTAAATTCACGAAATCCACAAAAGCATCATTATTGGAAACAAATACGCGATCGTATTTATTATCCCAATTTTCACCAATCATATTTGCGTCTAAAAGTTCAAACGGTTTAGATTTTGCATTATCAGAAAGATTTCCCTTGTCATAAGCAACGGTCATATCTGCAACCTGTTCTGCATATCTTTGACGGTAATTTTGATAATGTTGAGCTAACTTAGAATTTCTTAGAATATCAGGATCCTCTTGAGCAATTTCCTCGTGTTGAACCATTTCGCCATAGCGATTTGTTTCAATGGTAATTGCTTTGTCAATCCCTACCGCATTTTTAATGCGCTCTAGGTCTAGAGAGCTTGTGTAACCATCTGACTCATCCATCATGATTATTTTGTGATTAATGTTTTCATCAACCATTTTTTGTTTGATAGCATCAGCAACCTGTTCGTTCGTTGGATCGTCGCCAACATAGATAGGCTCAACTGTAATATTCTCACCAACTTTCTCTTTGTAAGAATCTATGTATGCTTGCATGCTTACAGGGAAACGATCATGCATGATAACATGCTGAACTTCTTTGGTGTTCACATCAATCGCAGGTTGTGCGTTATTTTTATTAACAATGTCTGTTAATTTTGAAGCAATAGCCTGTTCGCGACCTGAAGCTAAAATTCCATCAATCGTATGACCTGAGACCCCGTTTGGATAGATTTCATCATATGAAATATGATGATACTCATAAGGTTGGTTATCAAGTTGTTCGGTAATTCTGCTGTCTACTTGACCAATCGTAGAAACACTTTCAAGGTTGCCAACACCAAATGCGTCAGTGATTTGATCGATTCGTTTGTTGATATCAACAGATGAATTAGGGTTGATAGCAATAACTTTTATTTTCTTGTCATCGCTATAAGCATCGATTAAACCTTGAAGTTTTTCCGCATCATCAGTTGAAGTAATTAACAAGTGACGAGCATCTGACAATGAGATATCATCTTGCGCAGTATTATTCAGGGTGTTTTTATGAGCAATCGCTAAAGAGATATGTTCATTAAAACCATTAATCTTATCAATGCTTGGGTTAGTAATATCAAACAATGCATCACTATCAGCTAGTGGATAAGGTTTGTTGCTAGGTGATAAATCGTGTTGAATTTCATCTTTCAATTGAGTGTAGTTTTCATCGCCATAGATGTCAATAACACGCTGTTCATCTTTTAATAGGCTAAGCAAATCACCTTTTACAGTGTTATCACTCAGCAAGCTAGTAACCTGAAGGTCTTTATGAGCTTCCATCATTTTATTCATGTAAAGCGATACATCTTTTACATTGTCCGCAGTCACAAGAATAGCTTGTTGACGGATTTCCTCCGCTATATCAGGGTTGTTTTGGTTATTCTTATTATTGAAAGCTGTAATCATAGTTGCAGCATTACGATCTGACACCAAATGAATTCTTTGGTAGCCATCGTCAGCAAACCTGCCATTATCAAGCACTACATCGTGAACCTTAAACGGTTTATTAAATTCTGAATTATGTCTCATGATATCAATTGCCATATCAGAGATTTGATTGCTATAAAAATCACGACGCTCATTATATTTTGCCATGATGCTTTCAGGCAAAGGTGTACCTGCTTTAGCTTCATCCTCCTCAATTTCCTGATATTGGACAATTTGACCATATAAATTTGTCTCAATATTGATAGGTTTGACAGATAACGTGCTATCTTTAGATACCGAATCGACTATCGATTTAATATTTAGACTGCTAGATAACAACCCATTAGGCTCGTCAAGCACAATAAGGTTGGTATGCATAGGTGTAGCATTGCTGACTAATTTGTCTGTGATAAATCCAGTATGCTCTATAGTCTTTTCATTAATTGGCACACTGATAAATGACGAATTAGGATTTTCTTTTTGTATTTTGGCTTGAATATCCTCAGCAACCCCTTCTAAGGTTTTTGCAAAGCGATCATTAAAGTATAATACATATAAGTTTTCAGGATGATCGCCATTCGAATAATACTCATCCGCATCGTTAGATCGATAGTAACCTGCATCCTCGACCATGCGATTTAACATATAATCAGAAACATCAATAGGATTGTGGACGTCATTCAAATCCTTGATTGAGTGATTGATTTCACCATCAGCAATCACAGCATTGATATTAAGGAAAGTTGCATCAGCTTTGATCTTATAATAGATACCAATAAAATCTCTATTACGATCACCTAAGTAAGCAAGCTTGAAAGAAGGATTATTAACTTCGGCTGCTTCAATTAAATTCGCAGCACTATTGACAGAATTAGCATCTGCGGTATCAATAGCAACAACACGAACGCGCTCTGTAATAGCCTTATTTTTTTCGAAAAGCTGCTCAACAATCGCCGCATTATCAATACTAGAATCTTTACTAGCTTCAACAACAATTAACGAGTCAGGGTTGATATTGCTATCGACTTCTTGACTATCATTTTGTAGGGTTTTCTGTGCGTTTGACTCAAAACGAGGTGTGATAACGTTATCTTTATCAAACGCATAAAGAATATCCTCGCGAATGGCTGGCTCGTTTTCGCCACTAGCTCTTGGCATAGATTGTTTTTGCGCTAAAATACCTGCGGCATAGTGATAATAATCAGGTTTGTTTTCCTTGTTGGTGCTTGCGTAGCTCATTAACTTTTCGCACTGTTCAACACTCATAGTGCTTGCCAATGTAGCCAATGCTAATTTTTCATAAGCATCGTCACTTCTAACCGAGCTGGTGCCAATTAGATTTTCATCAATAACAGAACGTAATGCTGAACCTGCAGGTGAGCCATTATGGGTTAAACCATTAGCAACAATAGAAGCGAAATTTTTAAACCCTTCTTTTTTCATCATCGAAGCCAATGATTCGTTAGCAAGCTTATTGGTATCATCATTGGTAGTGAAATTACCAAGCAAGATATTGTCGGTTGCTTGACGAATAGCCGCTGGATTGGTTGGATTGGTTAAGCTTGGGTTTGAAACTTTTAGAATTTGTACCAAAGTTACCGCATCATCTACGCTATCGATATATTTTTCACGAATATCAATTAAATCGTCGATAGTCTCAGCGTTTTTATAAATGCCTTTAACTTCAACAGGTACTTGTAAATCCATCTCGTTTAGCTGGGCTTCACTCAACACATCAAGCTTTTTGTTTTGAATGAATTTAGAGTACATATTCTCATTTGCCATTAATGATTGAGCAAATAAGTCAGCACGATTACTTTCGTTCTTAATGCTATCAAAAGAAACCTGTGGGTAAACGTGTGGCATTTCAGCACTATACGAAGCAGGAATTGACATGCTGTAGGAAATAACCTTATCGCTAATAGCAGGTGTATCAACAAATGCGATATTGGCATGCGGATAAGCACCTTTGATTTCACTTAAATAGCTTCTAGCGTTTTGGTCAGAGATATTTTCTAGGGTTAAAACCTTAGCACTACTAGGCTCAAAACCCATTTCTCTATATTCATCGCTGTTCACGAATGCTTGCAACTGTGCCGCTTTTTCTTGATCAGAAACGATATACAACATAGTTGTATTGGTCTTATTGTTGGTTGACTGCGCTACATTTTTTTGTAGGTTTTTAGAGCTAACAGCCTTAATTCTTTCCAATGAAGGCGATAGAAGCTCGCCTTTCATATAGTAGGCAGCTTTATCATCGACGCGATCTACAAGCTCTAATCTTTGTGCGCCAGCTTTATTGTACTCGTCACATTTTTCTTTGGTCATATTGAAACCAAAGATGTCATTTAATGCGTGAGTATCAATATAACGCATAGCGTTCACTTTTGCGCTATTAAAAATATCATTATAAAGTTTAGCACTATCCTCTGTTGATAAAACACCATTTGGCATTAATGAATCTTTAGGGATTGTATTAATACCTTCTGCGTCATAAATCGACATGATATTTTGCAATTGAGTAGATAGCACTTTAGGATCGGTGCGCAAATCATCAAGCGATGATGCCTGTGTTTTTCTTTTCTCTACTTCATTTAGGATTGGGCGCATAACATTATCGCGGAACCCTTTATCCTGCATAGCGATAGAGATAATATCACTTCTGTATTTGTTAAGCGTATTCGCAGGGAGTGCTTTCTCACCATTCTCTTTAGTCTTAGCAATCATTTCCGCTACGCTGTTTTGCTCATAGGGAATGGTCACTACATCAGGTGTGTGATTAAATTTGATAACAGAGTTTGCGTTAATGTTTTGAAGGGCGTAATTTAGCACACTAGCATTCATTACGTTTTTATCATCCAATAACGAGGTGCCAACCGTAACAGAACCCAAGCCCGCTACTAGTCTTGATTGGATATGCTTGTTATCGTCATTTATAGTGAATGTATTGGCGGTTTTTTCGACGTCAGTATAAGAGATATTACCCAAGCCTGTGACAGCACTAGTGCTTAAGCCTGTAATATCTTTACTATTATCGGTTACTTTTTCAACAATACCCGCTGGGAAATAACGTGAGTAAGCTTCTCTATTGGTAGACTTGATTTTGTTAGCTAATTTATTCAATGGATCAGCTTTATTTGGCTGACGAATAAGATGAACGATTTTATCCTGTAAATCATTCGCAACAAACATTCTTTTGCCTAATAAAACCTTATCGGAGTTGGCAATAAGACGCTGCGTTTCATCGTATTCACGCTGTAAGTTATTTACTTCTAGCGCATTTTCAGGGGTTGGTTCGAAATCGCGATGAGAAGCCATTTGGCTAGCTAATACAGAAGTATCTTGGAACCCGTCAAATCCATATTGCTCCGCAATGCCAGATTCTACGATAAACGCACGAATAGCCTCAGCTTCTTTGGCGCGTTTATATGCGCTACCAATAACACTATCAGCATTGGCTTTAGCAATGTTAATTTCTGCGGCATTAGGACGAACATCTATCCCTTTAAAACGCACTGCTAGATAATGTTGAGTTGCCTCATCATTACCTGTCATATAGCGTCGAACGGTTTCATCAAAGCTAACATTGGTGTTATAGGAAATTCTAACCCCTAGCTCATTTGGCTCAGAATAACGTGTTTCTTTCTCAAGAAATAGACGAACAGAACCATTGACGGTAGTTTCAACAGGGTCAGCCGCTTCTTGACTACCATTAAGATTCTGCATTGTCATAGGTACGAAACTACTTCTTGGAACCTTAATTTCCATGAAGGGATTTTGTTCGTTGCCAGCGTTATCAATAGGCTGCATGATTTCAGCAGCTTTATCAGCAAAATCAACTTCTTTATGACTAGCTAAGCCTTGTACACGGTTGGCATAAATAATCGCGCCACTTGCACTACCTTGCGCAGGAATATAATCAAAAGCAACACGATCGATGGCAACCTGTGTTTCGCGCAGGTCATTTTCATTACTTAGACCCATTACGCCAATTGTACGAGCTGCAAGGATGTTTTCGTTGTATTTATTGGCATCTGCAAATTTTAGGTTAGCACCATTAACCGCATTGACCGTACTAGATACAATCTGTGGTGATGAAACATTCAATACAAAACTAGCGCCCTGTTGTTTTTGGGTAATAGCTTCATTGAACTTTTCAATCTCACGGTCATACTCGGTTTTTGCTTCAATTAATGCTTGTTCATAAGATTTATAATTAACCTTACTGATAATAGAAGCGCGTTCCTCAGGCGTCATTAAACGAACTTTTAATAAGTCATGCTGTTTTCTGCCTGTTAATTGACCATCGCGCATTTCAGTGGCAGATGATGTGATATCCACACCTACCATGTAAGCATTACCCTGTTCGTCGTATTGGATTCTATCAACATCCATATAAACATTGCCGTAATACTTAACAGCAGTAGGATTTTCATAAGATTGGATTAAAGGTGAACCTTCGGTCGCTGGCTGAAAAGCAAAAGCTTTATTACCCTGTTCGTCGTACACCTGACCTTCATTAGTTGCGGTAGGTGGTGTAACCTGACTAGCATTATTGGCAGCAGCCTGACTTTCCGCATTAATTTGCTGAATGGATTTTTGTTCAGCTAAAGCTGCTTCTTTTTTTTGGTAATGATTAAATATGGTGGCGGTTTGATAATTGCTTAATTCAGCGAATTTATCAACCATAATATTTCTAATGTAAGCTTGTGAGTTTAAACGCGCAGTGGTTGGATCTTGTTTTAAATAACCTTTGTAGGCGCTTTCAAGAATCATGCGTGCATCGTTAAAGTCACTAGCTACCATCAAGTTAACTTGAAGTTTATTATTCAATTCATTTAAACTTTGAACTTCAACTTGATTACCTGCAGCTTGGGCATTTTGCACGGCTGTATTATACATTCCATCACAATAAGCGCTTAACTCTTTAAAGTTAACACAAACGCCTTTAGCATCAGGAACCTCTTTAACGGTTTTATATAGAGACTCAAACCCTGCGTTGGCTTTTTTAGGAACGATTTTGTTGTAGTTAATAACTACATCGCCATTATCCTCTTTAAGTTTTTCAAACTCATTGCGGTCATTATCCATAGCGACGCGAATTTCGATATTCTCACCGCTCGCCTTACGATATTCATCAACCGATTTGACATATTCAGACACGTTACCTGCATTAATAGCAGCAACCACTAATGTTTTTGCACGTTCATCAGACGTTAATGAGTTATAGATGTCAAGCATAGTAGCCTCACCTTCACCCACAATAACGGTTGTTTTGCCTTTTATTGAAGTAGGAATATTCTCACCAATAACAATACCTGCGGCGCCAACTTCACCCCTAAAGCTATTGATCTTTTTGTCCTCAGAGATATTGTTTCTACGATCCTCTATGCGGTAGATTTTTTGAATTGAGGTAGGCTGGAAGGTTCCATCATTTTGCAGTTTGCTAATAATAGAAACAGTATTGGTTTCAACAACCTGATCTTTTGGGTAATTTAATTTTTTACCATCAGCATCAAATCTGTCGAATTCGCCACGAGCTTTAGCTTCGGCGCGTGACTCATAGTAACGCCCTACCCAAATAGAACGAGAATAACCATCAATAACGTCGGTTAATGCAGGATAGCCATGTTCGTTTAATGCAATGCCATTTTTGACAAATAAGTCACGGTTATCGCTTGCCCATTTTTGGAAGTTGCCTTCACCGTAAACTGAATCCAAGCCTTTTTGATTGTTGGTTGCAATATAACCCTCAATGCGTTGAAGCTCTTTATAATTCTCATTTTTATCGCGTTCGGTGCCGTCAGCTTTATAATTGCTGGCAGGATTTCTCCATAAGCTCTTTAAATGCCCCATATCAGGAACAGTTAAGAACTGACCTTGTAAGCCTTTTTTGTTTTCATAAGGAGAGATAGTAGGTTCTAACGCAGCTTTGCGAGCACGCATAACCTGCAACTCGGTATACTGTACTAACAATAACGAGTCACGTTTAAGGTTATCGCTAATAACCTGTTCCTGTCTAAATATTTCAGCAAGTCTAGCTTGTTTTTCACGTTCTGCTGCCATAGCCGCTTCTGCGTCAGCCGCTTCTTTAGCTAATTGCTCAGGGGTTTTTTGAACAGATTGGGTGTTTTTGCTTTTACCGTAGTGAACATCCCAAACTTCTTTTTTGAATTCCTCTCTAGCGAGAGCAAGTAATGACAATGAATCGCCCTCAGCAGCCGCTTCTGCACCTGAAAAGTGGACTAAGGTCATCACGCCTGCAGGAAGCCCTAACTGCATAGCTTCTTGATCGGGTGGATTGGTTAGAATACGGTATGCGCTATCACCACCTATACCGCGATACGCAGGATAACCAAAGGCGCTACCATCTAACTTAAATTCGATGCCACCAGCGCTTGAATTGCGTTTTTTGAATTCCTGTAATAAATAATCGTGGGTGTATTTGTGTCTGTATTTCTCGATGTATTGTCTTTCTTGTTCTTTATAAAAATCCAAACCATTTTTTTGTTTGGCGCCAAGATAGCTTTGGAAGCTCTCTTTACGAGCTTTCAATAAATCATTATTAGCATAAACTTCATCAGAAGGATTTAGCAGGGCATTAAAAAATTTACTTTTACTTAAAAAGCGAGGATCGCTTTGTTTCTTAACGGCATTGTTTGCACCCCATTCAATAACGACGCCCTCATGACCATACTTATCAATTTGATTGTTGTTTTTAAGCGTGGTAACACCTGTGCTTTCGTCATAGCGTGTCAATGATCGAATCGCAGTTAGATACTCTTTTTCATTAATAAGATCAGAAACCTTTTGATTAGGAGATATCATAACTTGAGAAGCTTCATCCCAAGCCAAAGGGTAAACAATACGATTAAAAGTGTTTTCAGTGCTCATGAGACGATCCTTCTAAGGTTAAGATGTGTAACTTTCGACATAATAGTAACATAAAATCAGGAAAATTATGTATATTTATATGAAAAAAATTCAAAAATTCTGCCTGTGTAATCCTTTATTTTCAACGGTTTCAGCAGTTTTTCTTGTCGCGTGCTCAATAAAACACGGTCTACGCCCTCGCTACCTTTATACTGATTAAACGCATTTTCAAGTAAATATTTGGAAGGTGTATTAGCAAACTCGTTTTTTTGGATATCAAACAACAAAGCATCGCGTAAAGTAAAGTGAGTTTGATAAATTTCACCTTCATTTACGTTCCAAATATCAAAAATACTATCGGCGCGATAAATTTTTTGATCGCCCAATCTAAAATCGTACTGAATCGTGTCATTGCCTATCTGTTCATACCCCAACGTAATAACCCATTCATCACGGTCGTAAAAAAACGCTTTATTAATAGAATTATTAATCGGTAAAAGCTTACTAGTGGCTGGCGTGTTTTCCGCTAAGAAATTAGGACAGGCTTCTTTTTTCACCGAACAACGTAAGACAGGTAAACATACATACCCCTGTGAAAACTGATGGAGTTGTTTTAAATACTGGTAGGGTAAATTTGGATTTAAGAAATGGTATGCAAACACATATTTTTGTGCCATAGGTAATTCTTTAAATAATTTGGCGTTGCTGTTAAAGGTCAAGTCCTCTAACCTATCAATTAAACGAATTGGGAGTTCATCAATTTCCGCAACAATCTTATCGTAAGCTTTACGTTGTAAGTCCGCAATAAAATCAATAATGGTGCTAATACCCAATGGTTGATAATCAACATAATGATAGGCTAATTTATATTTACTATCATTTGCAACCACTTCATCAACAAACACCCCATTTTCTAGAAATGGTAGGTTGTCTCTAGTGGTAAGCAGTGCTTTATGCTGATCGTCTAGTGTGGTTTCAAATGTCGTGCTGTTTTCGATTTTAAAACAAGCGGCACTAACTGTTTTTTCCTTGAAGCTTTCAATCCAAGATTGGTGGTTATTATCACTAGGATTTACATACATCAAATAAAATGCAGACTGTCCGTGAATGGGTGTTGATTGACCTAAGTAAGTAATAATAACGTTTGAATTCTCTATAGAATCGCCTTCACTATTAATCACCTTAGTGTTTAAGTCAGGTTGTTTAGCCAAAATATTAAGCAATGAATCGACGGCGCTTAAAGGTAGGAATGGTAATTTAAAGTCCATCTGCTCTAAATCAATGTTTAACATACCCTGTAAAAATGACTGTAGTCGTTTTAGTCTCGGTAGTTTGATAATTTTTTCGGTAGGTAGAAGCTTATTAATCTCAAGGAACAAATAAGTATAACCATGAATAATAGCGTATTCATTATCCTGCAGAATGCTTTTAATGATGTTGTTGTTAAAAATATCATCAATAACAGCGCGTCTATCATGCAAGGCAATGATAGGTGTTACACCATTTTTAGTTAAATTGACCACATCCCTAACAAAGACAATGCTAGACAAGACATTAATTAGTATTTTATCCAATGCCTCAAGGTAATAATCAAAATTATCAAATGAGGTCTTAGTTTCGGCTTTAACCTGATCGTGATAAATCACCAAAACCTTGCTTAGGTGTTGGTACTGTTGGTAAACCTCGACCAATTGATCGACAATATCACCGTCATAAAATTTTAAATGCCAAAATTCTTTATCAATCGAACGATAATCGACAACCCCTTGACCTGAGTCCTGTAATGATTTGGCATAGCTGGCATAAATCTTATCTTGAACATCATCAATCTTAACAGCCTCATCCTTAGGTAATGAGAAAAAACCTTGTGATTGAGTATCAGCACGGCAGGTAAAAACAGAATTTCGTATTTTAATTACATCAACTACTTTATCCTTCAAACTACCTGTTAATGGTTCCAATGTTCGATTACGCAATTCTCTAATAGATGCTTCATCGAAAACCTCGTCGGTTTTAACATACCTGTTTTGCGATAAGTTCTCATATTCTTTACGTCTGATAAAGCTAATATACGCTACATCGAACTTCAAGGCGTGGCGGTTTAAATCAGCAACATCAAATGACATGAGTTGCTTATATAAGTTTTTATCAATAGTGACAAGCTCAAGCGTTTTATCATGAAAGTCAGATATTGGGCTAAATAATCCGTGCGCTTTAACCTGACGCGCTTCTAGTGCATTCCATAACACCATGAATTGCTTATTCGAATCCAATAATGAGATATCAATAGCCTCGATGGTAGATTTATCCTTACCGTCACTCACAATAAGGTAAGGCAAGTGAGTTTTAATAATGGGCGGATGCGTCATGACGGCAATACTTTCGGTTTTCTCAAGCTGACGAACATCCTTGCGGATTTTATCCTTGATTTGGTTAATTGCCTCTGTAAAACCCGTGTCATCGATATCATCTGAATCTGCTAACTTAACAGTAAAGTCTGTATTTTTAGGTTTTTTAGTCTCAACACTCTTAGGGGGAGAGACTGTTAATACAGCAACACCTGTAGATGATTGCTCGGTTTGTTTTGCGTATGAAATACCAATTTCAACAGGCTTAGATGTAGTGACCAATTCATTTTTATTGATGTAAAAAGATTGCACAGGCAATGTTTTATAGGTGTAGTCATCCTCGTCACCATCATCTGCGTCATTGTTAAAATCCATGTAACTGCTTACAGGTTTTTTATTATCCTCATAAGCATTAGATGCAGTATCATTATCGCTAGTAAGAATGTATTCTTTTAACAGTTCATCCGCTTGTTGGTGATAAGCAACTGCTTCAATATCATCCGTTAAGCTTTTCATCAAGCTGTCTTTGATGCTCTTAGCCTTTTTCAGGCTTTTATTGTTTAAACTTTCTTTTTTTGAGCTGCTCTTTTTAGCGGTTGGTTTAGAAGTTTGAGCAGAGAGTAAATCCCCAAACTTAACACCAAGCTGATCCGCGTCAAACTCAAAATCATCATCATTATTGAATGCTTCGTTACTATCTGTCATTATTACACCATTCATCTTAATTGGGCTGACTAGGTTGCATTACCAAATATATTACTTAGTCAAAATCAAGTTCTTTTCTATCAATTTCCAAATCATCATCTAAGTCGGCGAAGTCAGGTTCATCTGTTTTAGGTTCATCAATATCAGACTCGGATTCCCTTAAATGTGCTGGAATACCATCATCTGAGTCGTCATCATCATAGTTTCCGTACTCACCTTCATCACCTTCATCACCTTCGTCTTGTTTGGCACTGTTATTACCATCATCGTCGTCTGAAGTTGAGGTATTTTCATTATTATTATCATCACTTGAATTTTTGTCATCATGCTTACCTAAATCAACCTTAGGTTCAACAGAAGGATCGTTATCAGATGAGCTGTTTTCATCATCAACAGACTTATCTTGAATTTTAGTAATGTTATCGGTGCTGTTGATAGTATCATCACCTTCTTTACCTAGAGAATTGATACCTTCAATTTCGTTATGAGTATCGGTTGAGTTATTTTCATCGTTTTTATCATCAGATGAATTTGCTTCATGTTCATTAGGTGATGATTGTGGGATGTCGTTATCATTTAAATGCGGTGTAGCGATAAGTTCATCGGTTTTAAGACCTGATTGCTCGGCGAAGCTTTGTCTGGTTAAATCAATAAAAGCCCCTTTAATGACAAGTGTGTTTTGCACCTCATTTTCGGGCTTATGCTTACTAATTAAAGGATTCTCAATATCATGAACTTCTTTCAATTTTAAAGATATTTGATGAAAAATATTCACGTTTATATCAGTATCAACATTCGGATAATGTTTAGTTAAATAAGGCTTTGATAATTCACGGGTCACAACTTCCTGACATAATTCAAAAAGCTGATCATAATTATGAATGGTTCGGGTGGGCGAGCTTTCGGTGATGTCTTTTATGCGATGGTTGTATTCAGTCAGGTTTTTAGGGCGTGGGGATTTTTCAGAACCCACAATTACAATCCGCATATCAGTCGGATCGATATCATTAAAAAACAACTCGCTACTTAAATCAAAAACACCTACATCTTGATAGTAAGATTGTAGCCAAGCAAAAAACTCAAAATGTTCACCTAACTCACCAAAGTCAGTACAGGGGATTAAGAAAAGACTTCTACCATCCTGCTCTCTTTTTTGCAACATAGTAATAATCCTGCTCAAGGCGAGATTGTCTATAGTGCGACTAACAATTAATTTACCGTCAGGGTTGGTAATGGGTAGTATCACCTCTATATGATTAAATCCTTTTGGGTAAATTGAAAAACTGTATTTAAATGATCGGGTAAAAGACGAATCGTAAATATCAATGGTTTGGTTATGATATTGACTAAATAAACTAATATCGTTTTTTAATGAGTTATACAACACCAGTGTGTCGATATCACCAAGCGCTGATAGCATTGTTAGGTTGCCTACGCTATCAGAATAAATGCGATTGTCGCTATTACAGCTAAGCAAATAACTTAAGGTTAAGGACATTGGCATGTTTAAATGGGGTAAATTATTCTTTTTAACCTGTTTGACAACCGTGTTTCTTTGTAGATTTAACGTGTCATAAAAAGCCTCTTTGAATAACGCTAAGGTTTTCTCTTTGCGATGAATTAAGTCGTAAACAATGCTAGCTTCTGCCTGTCTTAATGCGTTATCAAAGCTAATTGATTGTAGCGGCGTGACGTCTTTGGGATTAGTGAGTATGTCAATAATTTTATTCGATAAATCCAAACTTTCAGCGACAACAACATCCTTAGTGGGGCATCTAAAGACTATTTTTTTAAAGTCATCAATATTATCATATCTTTGACTAAAATCTAAAAGATAAGCTTTAGCGCACTCGACTAGCGCCTGTTTATCAATATCACCATCGGCGTTTACTGCATACAAAAAATCACCATCAGCCTTCCCCTTTTTAGATCGCATCTGTGTGGCATAAACATAGCGACCTAGAAAGCTATCGTAAACCATATCGCCATTTGTGTTGCGTAGCAATGGTTTGGCATCAGTGAGGTATTTTAAAAAGGTAAAATATTCATCTTTTAGCAGGTGCTTGAACTCATGTTGTAATTGCTCAACAGTCTTTGTGGGTGGAGGTGAGATAACCGAAATACCTAAGCGATGTAAAATTTCACTACTATTTAGATAGGCGTTCGTTTTCGTAGGAGATAGAACATACACATCACCATTATCACCTTGCCAAAACAAAGATAAATAAGCATGATATGCCCTTTCTTTGATTTTTTTATCTATATCTAGTAAAAACAGGAACACTCCCTTTTCATCATTAAGACCATAACTACCACTTTTGATAAAAGGAAATAAGTGTAAATTAAACGCACTAAAATCTGACCATAGCTGTATATTCTGCATTTTAACGACTCTTACAAAAAGACAATGTTTTTCCAATTGATAAATTTTTTTTCTAAATATAAAATATACCATGTGGTTTAATAGGCATTATACTATTAACTGTTTTCAATAGTATATAAGAATATATAGAGGTGGGCGTGTATTACAGCAAAACCCTGTTGTTAATCAGGAATTATCATAATGTTACCCTAAAAGATTTTTCAGGGCTAACGGGCATTGCTATTAGCACTCTTTCTTTTTTGGAGAACGGTGATAGAAACCCATTAGTTTCACATTTACAGTGTTATGCCAATACTCTTTCTATTAGACTATCAACACTTATACAGATCGCAGAACATATCCAAGAAGGTTATGAGATAACTGTATCTACTCCGCACGAAAAAAAGGTGGTAGATACGATACTTGATATTAATCGACTTAAAAACCAAATCAAGAAACACTAACCAACTGGAGGAATTATGTTGAAAAATTTGATAGATTGGCAAACCCACGACCCCAAAGAAAGCGACGGCGTTGTAGCTCGTACTGAGTTAGGAAATTTTGTATATGAAATCATCGAAGCTAGTCCTGATGAGTACCATCTAATGGAATACAATATTGCTGCTGGCGAAAGCTATCGACATGACACACCTGCTGACGCAACCATTGATGATTTAAAAAAATACCTAATCAATCATCGAATGGAACCTATATTGTAATTTCACCTAAAGTAAGACCTTGCAGCCCACTTAAAAGAGTGGGTTTTTTATTGTTATTAATAAATTGATATATCAATAAATCTGTCTCTTATACACATCT
>ERZ1031071.10-NODE-10-length-22384-cov-19.548838_pt1 | contig 22384 bp, 23 predicted proteins | sample MGYA00518589_ERZ1031071 | MGnify/ENA primary metagenome ERZ1031071 (study PRJEB33718, sample SAMN03159741) | human skin metagenome | collected 2014-05-20 | study: EMG produced TPA metagenomics assembly of the PRJNA266117 data set (Human skin bacterial metagenome... | reverse complement strand
CCCGCGTATTAAATGACAATTCAAACAATGTTAGAAACAACACCCGCGTTGTTAACGATAATTCGGTTAATGTTAGAAACAACACCCGCGTATTAAATGACAATTCAAACAATGTTAGAAACAACACCCGCGTTGTTAATGATAATTCGGTTAATGTTAGAAACAACACCCGCGTATTAAATGATAACAGCGTAGCTATTAATAACAATGCTAATAACCTTCGTGGGTTGTCGGGTGCTGCGGCTAATGCTATTGGTTCTTTTGGTAATCTAAATTCAATATTAGCAACAGTAGCATCAACCTCAAGCTTGTTGTATATCGCAAAAACCGCCGATGATATGCAATCTTTAAACTCGCAGATCAAACAGGTTACTGCTAGTGAAGCTGAATATGCTGCGGTTAAACAGCGTTTGAATACGCTTGCTAATGAAACTAGAAAAGATATTGGCGCAACTATAAACCTGTATACTAATTCTGCGCGTGCAATGGCGAACATGGGTAAATCCCAGCAGCAGGTTTTAGATTTCACCCGTAATATTTCACTTGCAATGACTGTAGGTGGCAAATCAGCTAACGAACAAAAAGCCGCTCTTTTGCAGCTTGGTCAAGCGATGCAATCGGGTGTTTTTCAGGGTGATGAATTCCGTTCTATATCTGAAAACGCGCCAATCCTTCTTGATTTAGTTGCAAAGCATTTAAACAAAACAAGGGGTGAAGTTCGCGAGTTATCTAAAGAAGGTAAAATCACAGCGCAGGTGGTTGTTGATTCATTAAGTGGCGCTACAAAGGAACTTGAAAAGCGTTTCAGTGAAATGCCCTTAACCATGTCTCAATCATGGACAATTGGGATGAACAGTGTCAAAAATGGCATTGATAATTTCATGAACACAACAAACGGTATTTCTCAAACCGTTGGTAAAACTATCCTTTACATTAATTCTAATTTTGAGAGCCTTGCCCGCATCGCAGGTGCTGTTGTTGTAGGCGCGCTTGGTAAATACGTTGTAAGTGTTACTGCTGCTACGTTAGCAAACAAAGGGTTTACAGCATCAGCTATGTTAGCTACCAATATGGCTGCGGCTAATGCTATTGCTAACAGAGCTAACGCCATTGCAATCGGAACTTATACTGCTGCTATGACCGCGTTTTCACGTGTTGTTGGTGGCGGTAGTACAGTGATGGCTAACCTGACTGCGCAAACAACCCTTTCAGGTCGTGCGCTAGTGCTATGGACTGCTTATGCCAATGCGGCTAATGCTGCGGGCGCTCGCTTATGGGCTACTACCTCAGGGCTGGCAGCTGCTAGCGGAACAAAAGCGGCTACTGGTATCGCAACAATGACTGGCGGGCTGTTGAATTTAGGTAAGATTATTAATGCGCATCCGCTTATGCTTCTTGCGGGCGTGATATTTAGTATTGTTGCTAGTACAGAGGGGTTTGATGGTGCATTAAAAAGCTTAGGTGACGCGCTTGGGGTTGTTGGTATTCTTGCTAAAGATTTAGTTGAGGGTATTGGTAAAGGTATTGTAAGTATTACAAAATCAGTTAGCGGTTTCATTAGTAATCTAATTAGCGGAACCAAAAATGGTGCTGATAAGGGTAAAGCAAACTTAAGTGTATTTTTTGAGGGTACAAAAGGCGGCTTTACAGGTATTATTCAGGGTGTTGCAACGATGGTAGATGCGGCGGTACTTTCGCTGGGTTCTATTTTTGAAGTGGCTATTAACGGTATCTCAAATGTTGTTATATCTATAAAAAATGGGTACAACAATGTTAAGGGTTTCTTGGGAGGTACTAATAATCATACTGAGTATAATTCTGTAAACCTTGCTGATGTTATGGCTAAAAACGATGGCATTTTTAAAAATGGTTTCCGATCTAAAGTAGATGGTGCTATTGAAACACAAGATAGAAACAAAGCGATTAAACAAGAGAAGGACTTAATTGCTTCGTATACTGATCTTACTAATACCAACAGAAAACTAATCGATACCCAAACTGTTAATAATACTGCATTAAAAGATTTACCCCTCAAAGCTGGCGCGACTAATCACGGTAATACTACTAAAGCTACTGCGGATTTTGCTCGCGTAGTAAAAGGTGTGCTTGGCAACGATTTAATACACTTTTCCGCATTTAACGATAATTCGCACGCTAAAAAGCGTTCCCAGCATAACGTAGGTCAGGCATTTGATTTATCTATTAAAAGCGGGGTTAATGGGAAATCACAAGTAGCAACTGTCGAAAAGATATTACAAGCCGCCCAGCAAACGGGTTATAAAATTAACATTCTTGACGAATATTTGACACCATCTAAAGACTCAACAGGTGGTCATATCCATGTTACGGTTCTTGGAAAATATGGCGAGTTAATCCCATCTCAAGTTACATCAGGTGGTCTAACTGATGTACAGAAAAAGCAAAACGACGCCCAAGAAAAAGCTTTTGCCAAAATTAATGCGGCTAGCGGAAAGAAAGTAAAACAGACGCATGAGTTTTTTGAAAAGTATAAGGGCGCTGATATTGCTAACAAATACGGCATAGACCCTGCATTCCTTGAGACTATTTTATATATCGAAAGCGGTGGTAAAGCCAACGCAATCAGCCCAGCGGGCGCCAAAGGTGCAATGCAATTAATGCCTGACACTGCTAAAATGATGGCGGGGTTAAAAGGCTTTGATAAGATAGATTTATCAGATAATGGTATTTTCGACCCCGTTAAAAGTTTAGAGCTTGGTGCGCGTTATATTGCTTACATGCGCGATAAGTATAAAACTGTAGACCTATTGAAACTAGTCGCTGGGTATAACGCAGGTGAGGGTAAGATTGCAAGCGGTAGACGTCCTGATGAAACCAAACAATACATTAAAGATACTCAACAATTTCTACCATTTTTCAGGAATGTAAGAAAAGAGGGTACTTTTGGTATGTATGGGGGCGTGGAGGAGTTTACTGAGACAAGTGAAAAAGCTAATGACTTCTTGATCCAACAAGCAAAAGATAATCAAAAAGCGCTAGATAGTTTAAAAGACCTGTACCAAAACACCGAGATACAGAGAATTGATAACTGGGCGAAGCGAGAACAGGATAAAATCGAGGAGTCGTTTAAGAATGGCGGTATAAAGTCTCAGGGCGAATACACTGCTATGTCGAAAGAGCTAGCACGCCAAGCCCAGCTTAAAAAAGATAAGAATGCCGACGAACTAAAAAACCTCGTTGAGGGTATTACTGCGTATACGCTTGATGAAAATCAATCATTAATTCTTGAGCAAGCCAATAAAAAAATTGCTTTAAAAAATAATGATAAGCTATCAAGACCTGAAAACAAGGACTTACTTGATTCCTCTTTAGCTGAGATTGATAAAGAAACAGAATACAAGCAAGCGGCTTTAAAACTTGAGCAAGACAAGCGGTTGGCGGGTGAACGCGAATGGGCAAAAACAAGTAGACAGCTTATTATTGATAACACTGTATTCAAATTAAAACAAATTGATTTAAGTAACAGTGCCAATAAAATTCAAGAGAAAAATGCTGCTATTGAGTTGATGAACCATCAGCTTGCGATTGATGACCAAACTAACCGAGCAAGGCTAAATAGCTTAACAGCCTACGCAAAGACCGAGCAAGAGCGTATTAAAGATGCCTATGATGAATCTGTAACGGCTATTAAGAATTCTAATGAGATTTATAAAGAGGAGGCTTTAAAAGCTGCCAAATATAAGTACGAACAGGATTCAGCCCTAGCAAAAGCCAACCTACAGGAACAAAAGAACGCCTTAACCGATTTCAATAAATCTGCGATTCAAAAAATCCATGAAAAATGGGACATTGAGAGACAAAGAGCTATTGCAACGGGTGGGGAACTTATGAGCCTCAAGTTAGCTAACATTGGCAATCAAGAGAGTCAGGAAGTTTCTGATTCCCGTATCGCCTCTGCTAATAAAATCGGTGGTTTACAAGCAGACCTGTACGGCGACAAAGAACAGCTTGATTTAAAGTTGCAGATGCAAGAGCGCTATAACATTCTAAAAGAAGGGTTGCAGAACGAAGCTATTTTGAGGGATGAGGCTAATAAAGTAGCTGCTGATATTGAAAAGAGCTATTTCCAACAAAGCGCTGCCTTAAAATTGTCGTCGTATTCAAGCGTGTTTAACACCATGATGTCGCTTACAAAAGCCTTCAAGGGTGAGCAAAGTAAAACCTACCGCGCCTTGTTCTATGCTGAAAAAGCCTTTACTTTAACTAGTATTTTACTTAGCAAAAGTATGGCGATTGCAAAAGCATATGCAACTGGCGGTTTTGGTGGTGCGGTTATGTCGTTTTTTAAATCAGGCGCCGCCCAAGCAGTCGTTCAAGCGCTTGTACCAAAAGGTTTTGCTATTGGTGGCTATACGGGCAATGGCAACGTTAATGATGTGGCGGGCTGGGTGCATGGTCAAGAGTATGTCATGAATGCTAGAGCAACACGCGAAATCGGTATACCTGCATTAAATGCTATGAATAACGGCTATAAAGTAGGTAATGCGCAACCCGTTGTCAATATTCATAACTATGCTGGCGCACAGGTTTCTACAGGGTTTAACGATCAAGGAGAACTCGATGTATATGTTGAACAAAAATTCAATAATATGATGGGAACCTTATCAGACCCGAATAGCCACGCCAGCCGAATGATACGCATGAACACCACAGCTCGCAATAATTACTAATATTTTTAAATGTATGAGGCTAATAGCTACCAGCTGTTAGCCTTTCTTTTTCCCTAAAATAATTAAAAGAGTTACATAGAATGGATAAATTAACTTTATCACCTCAGCGAGATAGCTACAACCCTCAAGTAGGTGATGATGTAATCTCAACAAAGTTTCAGACGGGTTTACCACGACAGAGGGTAGCTTTTGTGGGTACACCCCATAATTCTAATGTTTCTTTTTTGCTAAAAACTACTGAATTTAACTATTTTATGCAATTTTATTATGCACATAGAGCCACCTCATTCGGCGTACAGTTGTTTGCTATTGATGGTGCCTTGAGATGGTATGAATGCGTATTTACATCAAGCCCGCGTCACCGTCAGCTCGCCCATAACGTGTATAGCGTGAGCATTGATTTAACAATTGCAAGTCAACCCTACGAATAAGAGAACATCATGCCAGCTCGTGTTAATTACGATTATTTTTTACGAGGTAATCCTGACGACGTTTTACTACAGTGTTTAGAGATTTCGCACCCTGCTTTTTCAGATGTGTATCGTTTTGTCGTGAATAAAAGTGATGGTTTTACAGTACATATTAAGAATGCTGACAATTCTATTACTGACCATTTTTTCGAATTCCTTCCTGCTGATGTAACGCTTGGTAAATCACAAGACAATCTAGACAATACTCTTAATGTAAAAATAGGAGATCTAGGTGATTTATTTAAGCAAGAAATTCTCAATGTAAGAACCAATGAGGATGTAAAAGTACGGATGACAAAACCCTCTGTTGTTTATTCTGAATGGCTGCTATCAGACCCGACAAAAGTATATTTTGCAATACAAAATCTTGAGATTGCGGCGTATAAAATCGACGTTAATGGCGCTAGTTTTAGTTGCCAAGCTCGCAAAGTAAATGGGCGTAAGACAGGGGTTACTTATAATTTAAACGACTTCCCCTGCATGCGAGGGTTTAATGATTGATGTTATTGAAGGCATTAAATACGACAAAGAAAACTATAATTGTGTTCACTTTTTAATCGATATCTATAAACACTATAACAACATAGACCTCGCGCCAGCCCTGCTCATTGATAATCAATTCAAAGCCCCATTGCTTCGTAACTTCAAACCAACAACATTAAAAAATAACGTAATCGTATTGTTTCGTTCGCGAAATGAAAATCATGTTGGGCTGTTTATTGATAATAGGGTTATTCACTTAACAGAACAAGGTGTTCGCTGTCAGCTATTAGCTATTGCCAAATCAAGTTTTCAAAGAGTTGAATATTATGAAAAGAAATAAAAAAGTAAAGCTTCATGTAATTAGAAACATCCTTGATGTGCAAACTGAACTTTTTGAGGGTGATGATGTTCAACAATTGTTTTTTGAAGCATTTGGGGGTAGTGGCTTAGGAAAAAATGTCGAGTTATATCATGAAAACATAACTATTGAAAATAAAATCAATTTAGACACTGTTGATGATGTTAACCGCTTGCTTAGATTACAGGGTAATATCTATGCAGTAGTAGTGCCACTTGGCGCCTCAAGTTTAAAAAACGGCATTGGCGGGCAGTCGTGGGGGCAGATCGGGGTTTCGATGGGTATTAGTTTACTGATATCTGTTGCTTCGATGTATCTTGCGAAAAAGTTCATGAAATCGGATGTGGGCACTGCTAACTCACCACCTTCCCCCAACAATCTATTGCAAAATCGTTCTAACGCGGTAAGGCTTGGCGGGCGTGTTCCTGATATATATGGGAATGTGCTTACGATACCCGACCATATTATCCCTCCCTATTCGATATGGATCAACGGTACTGAACATGAACATAGTATGTTTTGCGTAGGTAGGGGGTTGTTCTTTTTGCCCACCGTTGATGACTTTTATGAGGGTAATACAAAGGCGAAAAATATCACAGGGATTTCACTACAGTTTTATAACCCACCAAAGGCGGAGAATGGGGTGAGTTATCAGGGCAACGACCCATTAAGCGACACGCCAGCCCTACAAGTGGGTAATATCATAACGGGTGATAACGACTATTTTAAAAAGCACGCTGTTAAAAAATTCACAGAATGCGAAGGTCGTATTTTACATGTACCTGATAATACTGTAAAGAGTGAAAAATTCGTTGCAAGAGCTAACTATACAATTGAAGCGATTGGTTATGATTTAGTTGGTCAGTTTAAAGTTGGTTCTACAATTACTATCACTGATTCGGACAAACTCGGAAGCGGTGAAGGCAGGACAAACGCGGATGGAACTGCAAAAACCTACAATCTAAATGGTAATTATAAGGTCGTACGCACAGTAGCGGGTACTAACTTAAACGAGGATAATGTTGATGCAGTGACACTACAACCTATTAATACTGTAATCCAAGATTGGGTAGAATTGACCAATGCGGAGGATTTTACAACGGGCGAAATCACTATTAAGTACAACCAAGATGAAATGTTTCAAGGTTATTTCTATACTGATTATCATGCTTATCAAGAAATATGGGTTACGTTTCTAGCGCCCAATGGGCTGTATCAAAGCTCAAAAAAAGGTGATAGCTTCGCGCCCCTAAACATCCGTGTGCAAATTGATCTAGATATTGTTGATAACAATGATAATGTTGTAGGTACAACGACTCGTTATGCTGCAATTGGTGGTAACACTGCTTATGATTCTGAAAATTCGTTAAGAGATTTCGGTCATGCTGAGATCCCTGAAGCAGTTGTTTATTTAAATCTGTTGAAGTCGCATTCAGGAACCTTTAGCAATAGTAAGTTTGTAGATATTGGTAAGTATAGTAAAAACGACAATATTAGACGCACCGCAGGTCGGACAATTAGAGTCATATACAAAAATGGCGATTTTGGCACTTCGCTAGAACCAAATCAGCGATTAAGAATACGCATGAGAAGGATAACACCCTTTATTAAAAGAGATGGTGTTGAAGCTGTGCAAGAATTGCAAATCAAAGAAATCATTGGCGCGAATAAATTAACCGCCGATTCTTTTAGAGATGATATCACAACCATTTATTCAACCCAACGCGCATCTGCTAATGCACTTCAATTAAAAGAACGTAAATTAAAAGTCAACTTGACCCGCGCTTGCTGCCTTGCTGGCTATGGTAATACGCTGTTTAATTCGCGCGAGATTGTGGTTTCGATTGCCCACATCCTGATTGATAAATACATTGGTAATTTAGGCGGTAGTGTCAACCCTGATGATGTGAAGGCGGGCTATGGTATGTTGTTATCAAATGTTGATGTGCAACAAATCATACGTGAAATGCAAGTTATTCAAAATTATTTTGGTATTAATGATGCGGCATATTTTAACCATTTATTCGACGATAACAATATTACGGCTGAGGAAATGGTTCAAACAGTGTGTGATGCTGTCTTTTCTATTGCGACACGTGTGGATGGTAAAGTTTCATTAAAGTTTGATAGACCCACTTTAGCGCCCGTTGCGGTTTTTAACAGTTATAACATCACGCCTAATTCGTTCACAAAAACTGAAAATTTCGGTGCTGTTAAAGATCAAGATGGTGTTGAAGTTACTTACAAGCGGTTGGTAGATGATAAGTCAATAACAATGCGCTATCCAAAATCAGCAATCAACCCTGAAAAAGTGGAGTTGACGGGTGTTAAAAATGGCTATGTTGCTTATCTACATTTAATGCGTAGGTACAATAAGCAGGTTGAGGGCGTGAGCGTTGTTGAATTTACAGGTGGTGACGAGAGCTGCATTTTATCCGCCCATGATCGTATCAATGTTGCTGACCTAACAAACGCCGAAGTTTTCAGTGGTGAGGTTGATCGTATAGAGGGTAATATTCTATACAGTAAGCAAGCCCTCGATGTGGATATAGAGTCGTACTACTTCATGAATATCCAAACTATAAAGGGTTCTGAAACTATATTCGTAACACCACTAAGTAGTAATTCTTTTGAATTAGAACAGCTACCATCTGCGCCTGTTTCCATCGACCCTAATTCAGTAGTGCGGGCTGTGTTTAATCTTATTTCTACTACCTACATGGAAACAGAAAAATATATCGTAATTCAAAAAGATTATGAAACACAAACAACAAACAGAATTACTGCACTTAATTATAGTGATGCCTTTTATACAAATGACTCGGATGTCAAGAACAACACAATAGCAGAGGAGCTGCTTCCCTATGTTAAATAGCGTTTACCGCCCCCTAGTTGACGGGGGTTACATTTTAGCAGCGTCTGCAGCTAGTAATTTAGTTGTGCAAAGAGCTGTAGAATTCTCAATAACTGACACTCAGCTATGGCTTGGGCTGTCGGTGCCACACTGGGTTGGATGGTTTGCTTTTATAGCAGCCCTTTTCTTTGGTGCTACGATAAGTTTACATCAAGAAACCGCAGTCGATAAGTACATTAAGCGCCCACGACTTAAGCCTTACTATAGTTTTTGCTTTGGGTTTTTCGTAGCAGCGTTTGGTATTCCTATTAAGTACCCAAATTTAACCGTTTTCGATTTAGTGATACCAGCCCTATTGTTAAGCGCAGTCGGGTCGCAGGTTATCTATTATCTAGTAGCTTTTAGCTCAAGCCCTGAACTTTGGAGTGAGTTAAAAGAACGCGCCATCCTTATTGCCAAAGGAGGTAAATCATCATGAAATTCATAGCATTGAATGACTTCCTACCTTACATCGGTATGTTAGTAACATTGATAGCATGGCGTTGCGAGCGTTTTAATACAAAACCAATTGCGATTAACCTCGCTATGATTGCGTATATCATGTTGTGGCTGTCGTTGTACCTAGCAGACCACAACCCTGAATTTAAACCAACATCAGGTACTGTTGCAGCTAGATGCTTAATTATCATAGCTGAATTCTTAACAGTCGCTTATGTGCATAGCGTCACCCACAAAATGCGCAACAATAAAAAAGAAACTAAAATGCAAAAAGGATTAGCAAAATTATGAAAACCGAAAAAGAATTGTTTGATTTTATTCGTAGCAATCAAAAGGATGGTAAGTTATCACAAGCGGAAGTCAATGCGACTAACAAACTGTTACAATTCATGACACCTGATGAACTGCTTAACTACCTTGCCGACCTAAATGATTGGCAGATCAATGACGCGCAAGAAATGAAGCTATCAAAAGATGGGGCGGGCTTGATTAAACAGTTTGAGGAATTTAGATCTAAACCCTACTTAGACGCTGTTAGAGTACCAACAATAGGTTATGGTAGTACGTACTATCCCGACGGTCGTAAAGTATCACTAAAAGACGCGCCTATTACTGAGCAAAAGGCAAGTGAGATGATGGAATTCATTGCAAACAAGGATTTTGGTTCTGTAATCAATGTACTACTTGCAAAACAAATCAAGGAAGGCAAAATCACTCAAAATATGTTTGATGCGTTGGTGTCACTTGCTTACAATATCGGCGCCCAAGCTATCACAAAATCAAGCGTTATTCGATTATTGAGGGCGGGTGATAAAGTGGGGGCTGCTAAAGCGATCACAATGTGGAATCGCGCGGGTGGTAAGATTTTAACAGGCTTATCAAAACGTCGCGAAAAAGAAAAAGCGCTGTTTTTAGCATAATGAAAAAGCCCCTACTAATACTAATGGTAAGGGCTTATCTTTTTATGCGTAACTCCAATCTCCGTTTTTGTTTCTAAACAACCTTCCACCAAAATGCTTTTTATGGGCTTTGGCTGTTTTCAAATCGTGCAGCCCTTGCCCTCCATACCTACCATCTTTTTGAAACACAAGTAGATACTTATAACTTGCATTACATGCGAACAATTCATCAATCGTATCGAAAAATGTTAACCCCATTGAAATAAAGCCCTCCTATGCGACTCTGTTATTAAAGAAGCGCTACCAATATCATTTTTTATTACTAATCGCCGCTTATCCAAGTATAATAAAGCGCTCTCTACTTTATTACCCACTGCAAGATCTAAGGTTTTTTTAGATACATATAAATCATATTCCTTAATTCTTGCAATCTCTCCCCCTCTAAATGTTGGCTTAAAAAATGTTAAATCTGTTTGGAGGTTAATGGGAATACCTGAACCATCATCATTATCGAAATGTTCATCAAGTGCCCATTGGGGTATACCCCAAATTCTAGTACCATCTCGTTTGAATGTTGATTTATCATAAATACCGTTACGCAACTCTACGTTATGTGCTCTAAATATACCATCAGCACTAATTGAGTAACCCACACCCTCTATACACATTACAGTCTGTGTAAGACCTTTATTAAAATCATCTTTTAAGGATACCAACCATTTAAAAGGCTTACATCTAAGCAGAACATCGCCGAGATCATCTAAATCAAAAAACATATAATCATCCCCTTAAACGCTCTTGTAGCTCTTAAAAAAGCAAAGCTATTCACTATATTCATTTTTCATCCACTCCCAAAACTTTTCATTAAAGTCTTTATCACTTTTTGCAACTTCTAACCACTTACCACGATCTGTATCAGATTTAGCAGTGAATTTTTTAACCACGATTTTTTCACTGTATCTTTTCGAAGCTTCGCGAGTATAAATGGGTGTTTTGTATTGCTTTTCCATTTTTATCCTTATGAGATAGATAACCAGTATCAGGTAAGATAAAGGCTATCAGCTGTTAGTTATTACCAAATTACTGGTTCTTGTTTAAGTTTATCATCTGCTGTTATTACATAGCCTTTCCAAAGGTCTAACAGGTTTTCTATACTTAGTTCCCCACTTTTTACGTATGTAAAATGTTCTAGATCTTGCGTAGTTTCAACTGCATAAAAGTGCTTGCTAGTTTTAACGTCATAAGCAACCAATATGCCTATTTCATCATCACTATCCAACTCATCAACGCCCGCATCAGTTAAGGCTTCATCAAGGGTCGGATAGAAAACAACTTCTTTTAAATCGCTGTCTGATAATGTTACGAATTTCATTTTTATTCTCCAACATAAGTTACAATTAAGATATCGGGCGCTTTGTTTAAATTATCGCGGTCAGGTCTAAAATAGTTTGCATCACAAATATAGTCTAAACCTTTGCTTTCAAAACCTGCTTCCCATAGCGCGTCGCGTGCTTTTTCAACAATATCTTTTAAATTGTTAAATTCTTTCTTTTTGCCTTCCACATTATGTAGGGCTTTCATTTTAGCAAACGCACTTTGCACTTCATTGATATCAATGATTTTACTGATAATATCAGTGTTTTGTTGTTTAACAGTTTCTAAGTCGTCTTTAGCTTTTGCAACTTCTTTTTCAACTTCCAACAACTCTTGTTCTGCTTTCAACAATTCATCATTGCTTACTTTTTGCAATTCAAGCTGTTTATTAACATCAACCAATTCTTGCTTTCTAGCATTAATTCTTGCGATTAAGTCGTCAAGCTTTTGAATATCGAGGTCAAGTTCTTTATTGGCTTTGCTTTGTGCTGCAACAACATCTAACTCGGCAGTTACTTTCAACAATGCTTCGTAAGCTTTTTCACTTACAACCCATCTTTTGCTATCTTTATCCCATTTAGCGTTAGGGAACGCGGCTTTGAATTCGTCTTTTAATTCGAAAGGAATGATAACGCTATAACCGTCATTAACTTTCTTGATGCTATTGGTAACTAAACTCATTTTGTTCACCTTTAAAAAATAATTATTGTCTGTGGTTGATGAGTGAATTATATCAGTTAATGATGGTATGATCGAGCGAGATTACAAAACTTTACAAAGATATTTTAAGCATTAAAAAACCCGCTTCGCTTGCGGGCTTGAAACTATTACACCATTTTTACACTATGATTTTAAGAAACTGTCGTATGGTATTGATTTAACTACTTATTTTAAATCCCCTTCTCCAATCAATCATTGGGGCTGTAGATAATCTGAAACCCTTGTCTATAACCTTATTTTCATCTAAGTTATTGATATTATACATATTATATAGTTACCTTTAGTTGCGTTTTAATACCCATTATTGCTTTATTTACATGTATTGTTGTACCATATTTACACCAACAATTTAAAGGGTGCAAATGGTGTAAACATGGGAACAATAACTACCAGAAAGGCTAAAGACGGCTCTACACGCTACCGAGCAGCAATTCGAATAAATAGACAAGACCTGCCGACCCACAGCGAGTCAAAGACCTTCTCTAAAAAATCACTGGCGGAGGCTTGGATAAAAAAGCGCGAGTATGAAATCGAAGCTAACCCTGATATATTAACTAAAAAAGCTGATATCACTTTTAAAGAAGCTTGCGAGAACTTCCTAAAGGATGTTGGTGATAATTTTGGTTACTCGCGATATAGGGCAATAACAGCGTTATCAGAATCTATTATAGCAAATAAGAAGTTATCAAAACTATCAAGAGTTGATTTTAACCTGTATGCGGATAACCGATTAGCAGAGGGCGTAAAACCACAAACATTATCAGGTGACTTAGTTCACATGCGAGCAGTATTAAAACATGCTCATATAGTACACAACCACGATATTAATCTAGCCGATTTTGAAACCGTAGTAATGTCGCTACGATATTTAAGAAAAGTAGCACCGAGTGATAAAAGAACACGCCTGCCAACAAATGATGAATTGCAAAAATTAACAACTTACTTTTATCAGAAATTTACACAACGTAAGACAGGCATACCATTCCACCTGCTGCTATGGTTCGCAATATATACAGGTAGACGGCAAGCTGAATTTACTAAAATGCGCATGAGTGACTACCGAGATGGGTGGTGGGTAATACGAGATAGTAAAAGCCCGAATGGGTCGAAAGGTAATCATATTAAAGTAAAAATAACACAACGCGCTCAAAATATGCTACCATTGTTTTTAGAGTTAAAGGACATACAAAAATCAATGTTTAAGAACTTTGATGAGGATTTACTCCTGTCATGCTCTGCAAAATCGATTGGTGTTAGATTTATTGATGCATGTAAAATTTTGGGTATAGATGATTTACATTTTCATGATTTAAGACATGAATGCGCGACGCGACTAGCTGAGCAGGGTTTATCAATACCTCAAATACAACAGGTCACAGGACACCAGTCGTGGTCATCATTGCAAATCTATGTAAATATGCAGCCCCGCCGTGACTTACTAGAATTTGACGAGGTTATGAGGGTGGCGGTTGAGGCTACCAGCTATCAGCTATAATCTTTAAGCGCTTCAATCTCTTTATTATCAAGATACTTTGCGAGCGCTTTTATATTGACAAACCAACACGATTTATTATTATCGCTTTTGTATGCAGGAAATGGTAAGTCACCTGAATTAGCCCTGCGGTTGACTTGACGTTCATTTATGCTGGGGTTGACAAAATCCCGCATTGCAGTTAAAAGCGGTATGGCGGGCGAGTTGTATCTGTCTTTTAATATATCAAGATTTTTCATTGCTTAACCTCGCGCTACATACCTCGATTATCTTACCAAGCGAGAAAGGGACTCCCTTTATGAATTTATTACCACTCCCCTTGCCGAATTGATGGGCTTCAACATTCGATTGACTGTTATATTTAGGCAGGAAGTGGTGAATGTACAGCGTCTCAATAATATCGAGTTCCTGCGTTTTACATATGATAAATGCGTAGCGATTGAACATTTTTTCTTTGTCATATTGATGTTGTGATATGCGTCGGTAGATATCAACCGCCTGACCAATATAAACAATTTCATCATCATGAATTAGGAAATAAATACCTACAAGCGGTACTAATTCTCTTGACTTATTAACAATATCAGTTTCTTTTAAAAAGGCATGTTTGCATAACTGTAGCCCACCAATATTATTGATTGAGTTGATTATTTCCAAGCTTTGCTTTTTCTCAAACTCAAGTTGTTTCAATTCGGTTTTAGCTTCTTTAATAGCCGCCTTAACCTCTGTTAGTTCATCAATATATGGTTTTAAAACAAATTCTGCTGCTTGCATTATACCACCCCCACCTTTTTCATAGCTTCGATTAAAATCTCTTGTACCGTCTTTTTACTATCTCGGCGCTTGATAACTAGTTCATCAATAGTATCTTTTGCAATAATGTTGTAGATAAAACACGGTCTGTTGTGACCAGCTTGAAACTGTCTTGCTGCGCCAATACGCTCTACAATTTGTTGATAGTGTTCTAAATTCCAAGTATGGGTAAAGAAAACTAAGATATTACCGCCATCCTGCAGGTTTAAACCATGTCCTGCCGATTGAGGATGTGCTAGTAAAATAGGAATTTCACCTCTATTCCACTCGCGAATCGTTTCAGGGTTGTCGTCGAGTAGGCGGGCTTGTGGGAAGGCTTTTAAAATACGTTCCCTATCGTGTATAAAGTGGTACGAAACTAGGACAGGCATACCGTTAGCTTCATTAACAATACTTTCTAATGCTTGCAATTTTTCATCATGCACTTCAACAAAGTTTTTATTTTCATCTGTGTATAAAGCACCGCTTGCAATTTGTAAACATTTTGCAGTTACACTAGCAGCATTCAATGCTTCAACACCATCACCCGATTCAAGTTCTGTAAACATTTGTTTTTCAAGTTCATCATAATGTTTTCGGGCTTTAGAGGGCAGGTCAACATAAATGTTGGTTATGATTGTGTCACCAAGCTCTTTGATATAATCGCTGATATCAAGTGATAAGCAAATATCAATAATCGCATCTTGAATTTGTTTTTGCGATTGCGAATTGGGTATGTATTTAACAGCAAGCTGACCTATATTAATTTTATTGAAATAACGATTGCAAAATTCACTATATGAGCGCCCAAGCCTCAAGCCTTTATCTAAAAACCACAATTGCCCCCACAGATCCAACAACCCATTCGGGGCGGGCGTGCCTGTCAACTCAATGAAGTGCTTAGCATTGAATGAGATACCTGCTAGTGCTTTTGCCCTTTTACCACCACCTCTTGTTCTGAATGATTTAAGTCGGGTACTCTCATCAGCAATGATAACGTCGTAATTACACGGGCTGTTAGCTATCAGCCATTCAATGTTCTCATAATTTGTGGTATGAATATTTGCGTCAGCTAGAAGCGCTTTTTCACGTTGTTTTTGAGTACCTGTGACTGCTGATATAGATAAGTTTTTAAAATTATCCCATTTTGCCACTTCATCAACCCATGTTGACTGCGCAACCCGTTTTGGTGCTACGATTAAAGCGCGGGTAGGATTGATGGTGTTAAGCATATCAATGTATGTTAAGCATGTAGAAGTTTTGCCACATCCCATACTAGCAAAGAGGGCGGTACGCTCATGATCGATAAGGTGGTCAAGCATTTTCACTTGATAATCGCGCGGTTTAAAGTGTTTAGCCATTTTTGTTTCTCTTTAAAATTAAGTTGATTAGTTCGTCCACTTTATCTTTAGTATCAATGACAAAAACTACTTGTCCTGCTTGTTGTAATCGGTCATGCTCGCGCAGTTGGGATGGGCGGGGTGTTTTGTCAGGCGCTTTTAATTCTACAAAACATGTAAAACAGGGCGTCATAACCAAGCGGTCAGGGCAACCCACCACGCCGATCCAAGCTACTTTTCTTTGAAAAATATTGTGTTTTTTGCATTGGTCAGCTAAGTATTTTTCAATCACTTTTTCAAGCATGTTTATCTCTCAAAATAACAAAAGAACCAAATTCATTACGACCGCATGCGCATGCCAACTCGCCATTCTTGCCAGTAAGCTGTAATAACGTATTTTCGTCATTATTGAGGGCTGTATCTACCACATCGCAAAGAAACCGTATGCCAATTTTCTTATGCTCATAAAAATCCCCATTTTTAGTACGAACCTTTCTAAAGCCATCAATTCTTACATTGACGCGCTCTTGCTCTTTATCGAAAAAATCAGAAAAAGGTATCTTTAAAATGCCACCCACATATTGACTTCGTAATAGGGTTGTACTATCATATGTATAATAGTCATCATCATCGCTAATTTTTGATTTAGCAAAAATAACACCATCGGTAGCTAGTCCAACACCCTTGTTACTATGCACTAAAGATAATGGCGACTCAGGATTATCTAGAGTACATTTAGCAAGCCATTCGAGCGCTGTTGTACATACTTTTTTATGTTTAGGTGGCGCTAGGTATTTTGCAAGGGCTGTGAGGTTGTCGTCTGTCAGCTGTGAGCTGGTATCAATAGCTTCCCTCACTATTGTCTCAGCTTGCTTACGGGTCATATGGGGTGGAGGGAAGGGCATAAATTTAGTGTTCATATTATTAATCCTTCTTGTAACGTAGCGATTCAAAACCCTCAGCAGCAAGGGGTAAGTCCCTAGCCCATTCGGGGGGTACAGACATTAATTGTGATAGTAACTTTTCATTATGAATATTATCAATCGGGGCTTGCGTGATGACTTCATCATGTACTGTTAGTAAGATTTCAAAGCCGTTATCCTCAATAGCGGGCATCATGCTGGCTAGTACATCACGAGCTACCGCTTGCGTTATGTTTTCAACTAATTTGCCACCATATGTATAGTCAAGTTGAATTTTTTTATTCTTATAGACTACGTAATATATTTTACCGTCCTTGATACGCGCTTTTTGATAGCATAAATAACGTCCCGATGGTAGCTTAATCATTAAAGTACCATCATCTTTACACTTTGTTTTTAGCTTATCATTTATACTATAAACAACACCTTTATTTTCGACAGCTTTAAAACACGCTCTATTAGTTGCATCCCATAACGAAGTTATTTTTGGATGCGAGCGTCTCCACAATGTTTTTAAACCATCAATAGCAACCCATACTTTTTCTGTAATACCAAGCTCTTTTGCTTTATCAATACAATATCTATAGCTTGCTTTACCAATTTCGATAACATCGGGTGGTAATAGTGGTAAGGCTAGGTTTGCTAGTGTATCTAAACAAATTCTATAGATTTTTGCGAAGTTGACAAAAGCAGGTACGCCACCTTGATAGCCAAGCGCCAATTCCATCACTTTACCGATTTGCCGCATCACTTTATTTACTAATTCAGCAGCTACATTAAACGCCTTGCTATATGTTTGTACATACATATCGTGACCGATACCTTTATCATAATCACGATAAGCATTAATTACCCACGTTTCACCTGCAAGCCAAGCTAGATTTCTACCTTCAATCGCACTTAGGTCAGATACAATTAATTGCTTATTATCTGCGGGTATAATAGCGCCTCTGATACAACTACTAGCAACCTCTATATATTCATGTGTGTATAAATCTAAACACTCGTTTTTTATAAGATATATTAAGGTATCAGTATCTTGATAATCTTTGTGTGGGCGCGGTAGATTTTGGGGCTGTAGTAGATTGCCCGACCATCTGCCCGTACGAGAAGCCCCAGCATAAATTAACGTACCTTTAACTGTACCATCGTCGCATACCGTATTAACAATAGTGTTGTATTTAGCTACCGCACTGTTATTAATTGAGTTCCTATTTAATAAAATCTCTTTAACTTCGTAAGGAGTTTCATCATCATCTATAACGGTTTCAAGATACGCTTTTTGAGTATTTTCTAATTTAAAACCGAACGTGTCATACACATATTTTTTTAGTGCTTCACCCTGAGTTGCTGACTTTAAAGCGCCACCTGTTTTCTCAACAGTCTCTTTATTTAATTCTGCTTTTTTAACATCAAGTAGTTTTAAAACTTTTTCAGCAAGATCAACATCAACTCTAACACCACGATCATTAATTTTTTGGTCTAGTTGAAACAGCGCAGCTTCTGTTTTTAGATTGAATTTGGGCATTAATTTATAACACGCTCTCATAGCGGTGATATCGTTATGAGCGTATTTTTTAAACATTTCCCAATCGACTGGATTTGTTACAGGGCTGCAATAAGTTATTTTATTTTTAATTTTAGGGTTAGGTTTGCAGAAAACATTAATTAAACGCTTACCGTTTTGGGAATCTTTAGCCTCTGTTTTTGGTAACTTATAAAAATCGCAGAGCGCTTCTAATGAAGTGGGCAAGCTGTGAATTCTCGCTTGCATTATAGTGTCATGCCATTTCTCAATTTCTATATTTTTAAAGCCTTTTGTTTTTAAGACACGACGGTCAAACATAGTGTTGTGTGCTACTAAAACATCAGCTTTATCAATAATGCTTTGAATTTGTGGCATAGTAGCTTCGCTATATTCGATAACATTAACATCATCATCATTCATAGCATAAGCAAATAAAAGTATGTCACAGTTTTCTGCGTACTTATAAGAACCCACTGCTTTTATATTGAGGTGGCTTCTCGTTTCTAAATCTAAAAAGAGCGTGTTTTCCATGATTAACCTCATTGATTGGTAAGTGAATTATCACTTGCTTTAGTTGTATTGTAAAGTGTACTAAGTGAAATTAATTTTGTACTATAATACAAATAGTGGTATAAAAAAGGCTTACTCGACGTCTATAACATTGAATAAGCCCTTATTTTAGTTTTGTAATGTTTTGTTAAGAAATTGATTTAATACTGGGGGTAGTTATTATAAGGGTTCGGCGGCACTGGCATTGCTTGAAACCCGCTTACAGTGGGCGTTGCTTCCCCATCGAAAAACTGCCCTACATTCATATATTGAATACCTAAGATATTCGCGCTTACGCCCTTAATGCCTTTCGCATCGTATGCAAAAAATTTAATATGGGCATTGACAATACAACCACTGTGAATCAATCCTGAATTCTCAAACACGGGTTGTAGCGCTTGATTAACTACTTGGGGCGGGTTGCCTTTGTTTGATGTTTTGATAAACATATTACCCGCAAAACCAGCATATGTCTTAGTGTCCCCATCACCATAGCAACAGCGCTGATTATTGTGTCGAATTTGGTTAAACAACGCTTGGGCGCTATTACCGAATTTCAATTGCAGGGCTTGCATGATTGCGTTTTCCGTTAGTTGAAGCTGATAGCTGTCAGCCTTACTGACCAAAAGGGTACATGAAAACTTAGGGTCTCCATTGTTATAGCTAGTCGGTCTGAAAATATCAGGAAAACATAGGGTTACATTGTTGAGTATTAATTCCATTTTGAGCACCTTTTAAATTAATGGGTTGTTTTGAAGTTGAAATCAGGGGTTACTTTTTTATGCAACGTCATCTTTCCTTTAGGTCGTACGATTAAAGACGTTAGCTGCGTATAAACATTTTCATCAAGCACTTTGTTTTTAAAGAGTTTATCCAGCGCTGTTGGTGATATGAATTTTTTCTCAAAAAAGATATCACTATCAATATTATGTTCATCAAGCATTGATAGCACTGCTTTTTCATCTGACCATTTTCTATTACCATGCTTACCTGCTCGCAATTCGAAACCCTCAATCTCGTCACCATTTTCAAGTTTTTCAAAAGCGTACTGTTCAATTGCATCGCACCATGATCTAATCATATCGACTTGCGATAGGTAGTTAGCAAGCTGTTCATTGTTAATCTTTTCACAATCAACATAATTGACTGACATCACGCCCGCGATCTGAGCAGGACATATTGCCTTTGCTTTACACCATTTGCAGGTTTCATCAGACATATAGAAGTCGTCGTCTTTTAAGGTATTGATAGTCAAAGTATCAATATATTGCGAGCGTTCGTACAAGAATTTTTTAAACTGTAATAAACTCTCAACACTGTGATACTGCTCGCCAACATAATTTAGCAAGGGTTGAATAATCACAATTTTTACCATTCTGAAATTGTATTCTTTAAAGTTCTCTAAAGCCGCTAGAGCGTACATTTTCAATTGTGAGTTATCGTTAACATCCACTTTATGACGACCCATTTTTAAATCAACAATGGTTAACAACCCTTTTTCAATATCTAAAATACAACTATCACTAGTACCAACCGCGCCAGTCTCGCCTGTCAATGTTTCAAGGGGAAGGGCGACCTCGATATGTTTAATACCCTCTGTATTACGTACGTAATTCACATAGATAGAAACATTATCAATATCATCTTGAGTGATGATGTGATTAAGGTAAGCATTGTCGCGAACACCCCAACCCTCGCTACCATCTTTCATAACAAAAATATGGTGTCCTAACGCCTTTTGAATATCTTTATCTTTAATCAACACTTCACTAGCAAGAAAATGAAGCGCTGTACCCATAGCGGATGCTAGTGATGACTTGTTCGGGAAGCCCTGCTGTAAGTGAAAGCTCGCAGGGCAGGTAGTCCACATTTTTGAACCGCTTGGTGATTTTTTAGCATGTGCCATAGTTAACTCCATCGTAAAATTTAATAAGTTGGTTTTCAAAATTGTTGGGTGCTGTTGTGTTTGTGATTTTATAAATACGTTGTAATACTAAGTATTCTTTTTCACGTTCATTAGCAGCATTGGGTTTTAAAGATTTCATATAGCGCTGTAAATTACTTTGCATTGCTAAATGCTTTGTTAAGAAATCACACTCACTTAAGCCAAGCGCGTCTTTCTCAAGCTTATCTTTAGTGCGTTGTAATTCATTGTTATAAGCGGCTTCTTTGCGCTCGTAGCGTGCATTTGCTATTTGCATACGCTTGTTGTCTGTATCATCATTGATGACTAACTCGCCGTACGTATTCATGATTTAAGCCTCACTTGGGGTCAGCATATTGGTTAATGCTGTTTTGATTTTCACTAAATACTCATTGCTTAAATCATTGATGCATGTCGCACCATAATTTGCCAACAATTCATTGACAATTTTTTTGCCTTCCTCACCGTGTTTTAACATCATTCGCATGAGAAGCTTACCAACATCCGCGCGTTCTTTTGCGTAATCGATATTCACGGGTGCGGGCGTGATTTCTTGTACAACATCTTGTACAACATTTTGTACAGGTGCTTGCATGAGACCCTCGCATACATAAGGTTCCGTCTCTTGTACTTTAAATGCGCTCGCGGGTAGATTGTCTAAAAAGGCAATAAAAGCATCTGCATCGTCGTCGTTATCACCGTAGTTGGTATCGTAATCAGCAACAACAGGTGGTATATCAACAACAGGTGGTACAACAGGCGCTGGGGCTACATAATGTTGTACTTGAGGTTGTAGGGGCTGTTGGGGCTGTTGGATAGCAGCTACTAGCTCTTTGATCTGAGCTTCTAGTACGTTTTGTTTTTGCAATAAAGCTTCATTTTGTTCAATGAGCTTTTGTACCATTTGTTCTAAATACATATTAAATTCCTCTATTCGTATAATGAGCTGTTGGATGGTGGTTGAAAGTTTGAAAAATCATTGAAATCAGGGTTCGATGCGATTTCACTATTTGTAACTTCTACTTGTTGCGGCTGATGCTGAGATGGCTGCGTAGTAGTCGTTGTTTCGTTGCTGTTGTTCGTCATATTGAATACTCTCGTTATTTGCTACGTAGGTAGCGTTCAGGTTTAATTGCTCAACTTGCTGCTGTTTTGCTTGCATGACGAAAACAAAAATGTTTAATGCCATGAGTGTGATAACTGCAAGAATGACTAAGGCGTTTTTGATTGCTAAGTTCATATTGATAATCTCATTGTTGATTTGATAAGCATATGATTACTTGTTTTTTGTATTAAAACAACTCAGCAACTGCATTGAAAACTGGATTAAACCCTTATTTTGGACAATAAAAAAGGCTAGATAATGTCTATAACAAAACCTAGCCAAATTAATTTTTATTGTTAACTTTTGTAACTATTACATACTTTCGCACTTATAAACTATCTTACCAATGAAAAATTCACGCCCGCC
>ERZ1031071.9-NODE-9-length-22986-cov-12.683006_pt1 | contig 22986 bp, 20 predicted proteins | sample MGYA00518589_ERZ1031071 | MGnify/ENA primary metagenome ERZ1031071 (study PRJEB33718, sample SAMN03159741) | human skin metagenome | collected 2014-05-20 | study: EMG produced TPA metagenomics assembly of the PRJNA266117 data set (Human skin bacterial metagenome and... | reverse complement strand
CTTGATATGTTTATAGTATTTTTGTATATTATAATATAAAATTAACACTTCATTTACACTTATTTTCTAATTAAAGAGCAAAATATGTCTAAAATTTCCAATATATTAATGAATATTCTTGGGGCATTAAAACTACATTCTACGGATTATTGTGGAATAGAGACGGTCGATGGCACTCAAGCCATTGTTATGAATAACAGAAGTATGATGACATTAATCCGCTATGACGGCTTATTGTCTACAGTAAATTACCCCACCTTTGATGATATGCTACATCGCATTGCGGGTGATTTAAATAACTTAATGCGTCGCAATGGTTATAAAATTGCCTGTGTGTTCCGAAAAGACCTGGATGCGCAATCATCTTTAGAGCGTATTGAGCGAATTCAAAAAGCAACCGCCAAAAAACTTAATTTAGAGATTGATGACCTGATTGACGAAAATATAGAGTTGTACCGTAATTCGGTTTATGATGAAAGTGTTTATTTTGCGTTAATTACAGAACCATCTGTATTGGATAAGGTTGAAGTAGAAGTAATGGCAGAGCAGCGTGCAGGTTTAAATGCACCTGCTATGTCTGAATCTCAAAATTTACTAGCACCCATTGAAGTGCTTCGTTCAAAACATAGTTCGTTTGTACAAAAATTCATTTCGGCTATGAGCGGTGAGGGTTACTACGTTAAGCTTGAAGTTATTAATATAGTTAAAGCGTTGACCTTTATTCGCCATCAGGTTAAGCCTGATACCGCTTCAAAAAAATGGCGCCCTTCTATTCCTGTTGATGTTAGTATGCAACACGCAATGGGTTTGGAAAACTATAGCACTCCGATAACATGGTCTACCAACCCTGATCTTGATGATTTATCGTACATGTTCCCACCTTCGTTACCAAGACAAATCTTATCAACAGATATTGAAGTGCTAGGTACCGCAGAGGGATTACCTCCTCATACGATTTCGGTCGGAGGTCGTCTGTATGTATCAGCTTTAATGGATATCCCACCGTCGCAGCCACAAATGTTTAATGTGCTATTTGATGCGTTTAACCAAGCATCATCTAAAGATGCTAGAGGTCGCACTCGTAGTATGCCATTTTCAATCTGTTATATGATCACCAGTGACGGTATGGCTGGCTCGATCATTAAAAGCTTACTTAAAGAAATTATGGCGCGTGTACCACCTGATAGCAATGAAAATATGCGAGCAGCATATAACCAACTTAACTATCTGCGCGGTCAAGGTCAGGCTGTGGTTGGGCTTCAAATATCTGCTATGACATGGGTTGAGGACACCCCTAGTGGTCGTAAGAAACTTCGTAACCGTAAAACACGATTGATGCACACAATGGAATCGTGGGGTAGTATGACTGTTATTGATAACGTTGGCGACCCTGTTTTAGCATGGCAATCAAATATTTTGGGTTTAAATTACACTCACGCAGCCCCTAAGGGTGCGGTGCCCTTTAAACGCGCACTTGAGTTACTGCCTTTGACTCGTCCTGCTTCGCCGTTTACGAATGGTACTATCTTAAACAAAACCCTTGATGGTAAATTGATGAATATTGAAAAATTCTCATCAACTATGGCGACATGGGTAACATGTATCGTAGGTACGCCAGGTTCGGGTAAATCGGTTATGATGAATAATACATTAACCGAAACCTGCTTAATGCCAGGTTTAGAGCGCTTGCCATTTATCACTATTATCGATAAGGGTATTTCATCAACAGGTTTCATTGATTTAATTTCCGACTCGTTACCACCTCATATGCGTAGTTTGGTTGCTAAGAAAAAACTTAGAAAATCATTCCAATATGCAATCAACCCGTTTGACATTAAAGTTGGTTTAACACGCCCGCTTGAATCTGAAAAGAACCAAATGGTATCGTTCTTAACCGCGCTACTAACCCCCGCAGAGGACGACGCACCGTATAGTGGTACACAGGCATTCTCCAGTTACTTGATTGACCGTGTATTCGATGCACACCAAGAAAAAGGTGAGAATACCCAACCTAAAATGTATAAAGCAGGTTTTAATAAAGAGCTTGACCGTCTTATTAAAAAATATGAAATCATTAATTTCGGTAAACGCTTCGAGGATGTTGACGGTATTCAGGTTGAAGTCGATGACTATGAGAAATACGCACCAATTAGTTATTTTGCGTTAGTCCGTCGTCTGCACGAGGCGGGGGAGAATGAGGAACGTGGTTCTGAACGCCGTATTGAATTATGGCGTGCCCGTGACTTAGCACATCGTCATGCAATGCCGACCTTACCTGATTTAATGGGTATCTTATCAAACCCTACAACTGTTTCTATTTACCAAAACGAAATCGGTACTGGTGAAACAATTGTTCGATTCGCTATTCGTACCATTTCTGAGGTTATGGCTAACTATGAGTGTTTCTCTAATATCACTCAATTTGACGTTGATAGCTCGCGTATTGTCGCATTAGACTTGCAGGAAGTATTAACCCAATCTAATAGACAGCAAAGCTCATTGTTCTTACAGGTAGCTCGTATGATCGGGGTTAAGAAAATCTCATTATATGAGGATGACCTAGCCTTTATTCCTGAGCAGTTTATTCCTTACTATCGTGAACAATTACAAAACCTTAATACCGATAGAAAAGTATTAGCAATCGACGAAATGCACAATGCTACTAAAGATAAAGCGTTAATGCAGTTATTAGAAACGGATGCACGCGAAGGGCGTAAATGGGGTCTTGAGCTTATTTTTGCATCGCAAAACCTTACCGACTTTGACTTTGGTGAAGGTGAAAATCGCGTTAAATTATTAAGCTACGTAACTCATCTATGCGTGTGTTCAAATCCTAAGGCTAATGACTTAGAAAGCTTTAAAAAATACTTTACCACTGAACCTGCTATCTTAAATGACATGGGACGCATTGGTTTAAGTCAGGCTGGCTTGACGTATCTATCTCACGTATCTGCTAAAACCAATAAATACTATTCATTAATGACGTTGGCGGTTGGTAATAAACGTCTATGGTCATTAACTACCGACCAAGACGATCGCTTAATTCGTGGTTATATGTACGAAATAGCAGGTAGCCGTCGTTTAGCGATTGCGGCATTGGCTTACTATTTTGGTGGTGGCGCAAGAAAACGTATCAGTGAAATTCGTCAGTCTATTGAGCAAAATACGTCTTTGCGTGAGGATGAGGTTCAAGCTAGAACTAACAACCTTGTTCAGAACCTAGCAGCTCAAGCATTGACCGCTTACGAGGATTACTTGGCTCAACAACGCGCCATAGCGGAAGTTGATGATTTTAACTAATTAACTTACTTGATGTTAATAAAAAGCTGTTGGCAACAACGGCTTTTTTAAACTTGATTTTTTATTCATAAGAGGACAATATGCCACGTTATCAGGGTGCTAGAAAAGATAATATACCTGTCGATCAAAGGATTGACACAAGACGTTGGTCGGTAAGAAAAGCTGAGGAATGGGCTAATCCCGATGAAGCTTTTATGCTGAATATGGCTTTGGTAGGTATAAACCTAATATCCGTTATTATTCCAATTGCACCTATATTATCTTTGATACCAACTAGTTTGCTATCTAAAAACTTCCTGCGTCCTAGAGAACGTCTACATGACATGCCTTTTAGGGTGCCTAAATACCTAAATGCCCCTGACGGTTCGTCATTTATACCAAACAAGCCTTTTAAAAAGAACAAAAAGATGTATTACGGTAAAGGCGTTACCATGTTTGGTACAGACCTTGAAACAGGGTTGCAGGTGTGGGGGACTGATAGTGACGACCGTACTCATGGCACTATCTTAGGTACTACGGGTTCAGGTAAAACAGAATTTATTCACGGTTTGGTTGATAACCAATTACTTCAAGATAGTGGTTTTATCGCTGTGGACGCAAAAGGTGATATCTCATTCCAACGTCGAGCGTGTCAATTACTGCGTCGTTATGGTCGAGAGGATGACCTGTTAACCATTTCATTCGCTGTGGGCGATCGGGATTACACCCAAGCACAGGTAGATAGACCCACCAATACATTTAACATTATGAGCGCTACTAGTGCTGGCATGCTGATTGAGCTGTTGTCAGGTATGTTAGATGACTCAGGTGGTGGTGGCGATATGTGGAAAGGGCGTGCCATTGCGTTTATTGCAGCGCTAACACGACCATTGACTTATTTGCGTGACAAAGGTGATATTGATTTAAGCCCATCAAAATACATGGAATACATGGAATTACCTGAGTTGGAACGATTGGTTTATGAAAACAATTACAACCATCCAGGGTTCGATGAAGTTCTTAAACCGCTACGTGGCTATTTGGTTACATTGCCAGGTTACGATAGCAATAAGCGCTTTAACCAAGAGACAACCACGCTTGAGCAATTTGGTTATATTACCATGCAGCTTACTCGTGCTATCAATGACTTATCGTATAACTATGGGCATATTTTTGGTGCTGAGGTAGGTGAGATTGATATTAGTGACGTTGTTTTAAATAGACGTTGTTTGACTGTTCTGCTACCATCGTTGGAACGTTCTTTGCCGACATTGAACATGCTAGGCAAACTGATTATTGGTAGTATCAAACAAATGATGGCAGGGTCACTAGGTTCAAGACTTGAGGGTCTTACGCGTGTGACTGTTGATAGTCGTCCTACAACCGCAAGAAATGCGTTTCGTATCATCTTGGATGAGGTTGGCTATATGATGGTAACGGGCATGTCGGTAATTCCTGCACAGGCGCGTGCATTGAATATCGCTATGATTTTTGCTGCTCAATCATACACAGATATTAAGCGTGGTAGCCCTGAGGAAGCTGAGGCAATTTGGGAAAACTCTAACATTAAGTTTATTGGACGTATTGTTGGTGGTGATAGCACTGAAACATGGCAAAAAGTTAAAGGTGCTGCAGGTGAAATCGATCAAACTGTAATCGATGGTTTCTATCAAAAAGAAAACTTTACAGGTGACTTGGTTTATCAAGGCAATAACACTGCACGTCGTGAACGTCGTAGTCAATTAGAATACCATGATGTTGCAGGTCAGGAAAAAGGTGAATTCACCCTTATTGTTCCCAAAAAATACAAAGGAGGCAAGCAACAAGGTGTTGCCGCTATTCGCTTACTAGGATTATTTACAGGTGGCGGTAAAGAGTCAGATTACATGTATATCAATGACTTAATTCCTGTATCTAATACCGAAAAAGTTGATGAGGACGGTATTGAGCGCATCAAAAAAATCAAAGAGGCTATTATGAATGGCATGATTAACATTGATATCAATAACGTTGCTAGTCGTGTGAGTGGTCAAACCAATTTAACAAACACTTTAAGACAAATTGATGATAAAATACAAGCACTCTCAGCTAACAATAAATTACCGCTATCAACTGTATTTTTAACACTTAGTCACATGGGTAATTTGCTCGAAAACTTTGACGATCCTAACGCAAAACCAGTTAATATCCTTGATGTTGAATTTGTCGTAAATGCAGATACTATTCATGATTCAATTGATATGCCTACAATAGAACAATTCGAACAATTAGTTGGAGATATCAATATCACCCCTGATCATCTACAAGATAGTTTAAATACTAATTACACAAATGATGTATTCTATGAATCTCACACTGATGTAGCAAGAGCCATTGAAAATGCTCATATCAATTCAATGGAGTATGAGCTTGATGAATTAGGGCGTAAAATAGAGTCGCAAGACGATATTACCGAAAAGACTAAAGAACTGAAAGCTGATGGTGTTACTCATGATTACTACCAGCCCATCCAAACCAACTTGACGATTGATACCGAAACTAGATTAAAAGAGATCGAGGTTATGGATAAAGTTGAGGCGGCACATGAAAATCAGTCTCAAATAGATACAAAAGTTTATACGGAAGCAGCAGATCCAAATGACTTGTTAGATGACTTCTTTAATCAAGCACCAAAACTTGATAATAAAGAACATGATAAATAACATCAATTTTTAGTTTGAATAGGCGATTTTTTTAAAAAAATCTGTTACAATAAAAAGACACTTTATACGTGTCTTTTTAATCATAGGAATTTAATTATGGCATTAACGCAAAACACAAACTCATTGTCGTCAAACAACCCTGATCAAAAAAGAAATATCATTATTTTGATTGGCGCTGTTAGTTTGATGATAGGTTTGATTATAACAATGGTGATTCTACAAAAAAACCAAGAAACCAAAGCAAAAGCGATGGTAGAGAAGGTTGGTAAAGTAGCTGAAACAGCCAAGCATGGTGATACTACTGCATGGTTACTTGAACTACCGCAGGGTGGAACTGCTGTTGTTTATACTACAGGTGACAACAAAGTGTTGTTAAGAGGAACTGCTTACAATTTCGAAACAGGCGATCCTATCTTTACCAGTTTGGTAGAAAAAGCAACCGTTCAAAACGATGCGGAAGCATCAAGCGATCCTAAAAAAGCAGAAGCAACCCCAACACCTGAGACGGCAGCCGCTACTGCAACAGGTAGTGCTTCATCTGTATCACCTGAGTTATCTCAATTAGGCGTTAACGATCTTACCGCAGGTCAAGCTATTGGTAAGTGGGAAGGTAAGGTGCCTGCGGTTATTGAAATTCTTGATAAACTAGGCGGCTATAAAGAGGATCCAAGTATCTCTGCGGATAATACTGTTTATGTGATATATGATCCACGCTGCCCTTACTGTCACAAGCTATTCGAGGTTACTCGTAGCTTAGATCAAAAAGGTAAGAATGTCACAATTAAGTGGCTTCCTACAGTTGCATTAGGTGGCGATGAAGCGACTAGTAATGGAATGAAACGTGCTGCTATGGCATTACATGTTAAAACACCTGAGGAATTTGCTTCAACGCTAGCAAAAGATAGTCAAGGCATGGCTAATGTGTCACAGCAAGATATGCAAAAAGTTAATGAAAACTTATCTTTGTTGTACGAAGCAGCAAGCCAAGTATTTGGTTCTGATGCAAAAGTTGCTGTTCCTGCGGCATTCTATATTGATAAACGAACAGGAAGCCCAAGACTAGTATATGCTGCGCAGGAACCTGACGTTTATAAAACTATTTTTGGCAACTAAGTAAAGAGGTGCGGTGATGTTTGGTTTTTTCAAAAAAACAGTTGTGCTTGATGTTGATCCTGCCTTTTCTGCGAAAAAAAATGCAGATAGCATCGAGTTGGTTGTTGATAGTGGTTCACAAGACGTTAACCGCACCCAACCTAAACGTATTACAGTGAAAACTCTAGATGGGTATCATTTAGAGTTTATAGATTTTGATGTTATTTATCGTCGTTACGATGCAATAAAAAAAGAATTAATCGTTTTGCATGGCGATAGTATTCGTCCTTTTAGCGACAATGTTAGCGAGCAACTTGCCACTGCATTATCAACACTAAAAAACAATCAAGCAATTGTTTTGGGTTCGGTTAATCTAGTCAATGGTAATGAAATTGTTCGCATAGCCAATCCAGTCTATATTGTCAACGGTATAGAAAAGGGTGGGCGTGTTGAATTTTTAGATGACAAAACCATTCATGATTATGTCATTAGCGAATGGAATGACGCTTTTTTGGCTGCTAAGAATAATATCCAACAGTCCAGTAACTCGGTGGTTTTAGAAAAAAACACCACCCCTGCCGACCTAGATGGTAACACAACAAGTGTAGCACAGCCTATGGTTACTCAACCTATTGTTAGTGCATCAACCACCAGTCAGGACGATAAGAAAAATAATTTTATCCCATTGATTGCAGCTAGTGTGTTAGGCGTTGGTATTGCATTTAGCGCTTTTGCTTATACGCAAACTCATCAAAATAATACAGTTGCTAGTGATACCACCGAGCAAAGCCAGTCTGATGATAGTGTGCCTTCTATTTTTGGCGGTAAAAACAAAGCGCAAACAGAAAAAACCACAGATGATGATTCGACTATTCGCGAGATGGTACAAGCTGCGAGTGGTAAAAAAAGTTTGGGATTAACAGATGTTAATGGAAAAACCTCCAATACGCAGAACATGAGCGTTGAGGATTTAGCTACAGCGCAGGTTAAAGCAACAGAAGTTATGCTGAAAAAAATGAATATTGAAGTAGGCGCCAATGAGGATTTAGGTTGTTTAACCCAATAATTTAATTTTTATTTAGAGTGAAATATGACAGATTTTGATGATAGTAACGCCGCTTACGATGAATTTGAACAAGAGATTATAGAAACAAGTACAATAGAAGCTGAGAGATTAGTAAGCTTTTTACGTGCAGTGCATTATTTAAGCACCTTTAATCAAGGTAATACGCTTGGAATGTCAGCTTCAGGTGGTATTCAAGTAAGCGATAGCATGTTGGATTATATGGGTTACGGGTTTAGCGACAAGAAAAATTCGGTATTTTTCTTAGAGCTTCAGCACCAAGAGTACGAGATATTTACAGGTTTACCGATTCATGGCATGTGGCTTGAAAAAGATGGTTTCTGTGTATTATTTGGTTCTTTTAAATTTGGCAATTACAAGATGCCGCCTATTCGATTAAGTTTTCGGGTTTACTCTAAGTACATTTTTCAAAAAATCAAAGAGTGTAAATATTTTTCTATTGCAGAAATTGCGCCATCTACCAAAAGAGATGGAATGTATACTGTAACTAAAGTGCATAATCCCGCGATTGAAATTTTAAGTTCGCCACCTAAAGGTAGACAGGAAACTAAAGCCGCTTTCTCTAAAGCATTTATGTAAGGTGTTGTTATGCGAAGTAAATTATCCTATATATTAGAGCAAGCGATATTAAATATAGAAGTAAACCCATTATCTGTTGATAGTGAGAATAAAAAAGATTGGATTGGTTATTACGAGGCAGTCTTTTTGCTTAAAGAATTATTTATTAAGCAATCGGGCGAACTTATTGAGGTTGATGAAGTAACGCAAGATCAGCTAAAAGAAGGTATTTATCATATTAAAAATAAACACATCGAACAAGGTTCGAAGTTTGATGATAAATTCATTGTTGCGTCACATGATTATATCGTCATGGTGAAAGATCAGGAAAAAGATGTCTTTCCATCGCGATTAATCGGCTCTCACCATGCTATGATGCCAACAAAAGAGCTATTTAAAAACAAAGCGATTAAAATAATTGTACCTTTCGAGATTGTTACCATAGTAAAGCCTACAAATTTGGGCAATATTAGTTTACAATATGCTTACAATAATAATCCTTTACATCCGTGTTTCATTCATTATCTGACCCCCTCTCCTGTGGTAGGTCTTAATTTAAATAATGATATAAGTCAAACTATAGGGTATGTTGTTCACGCTAGTTATTTGGGTAAATTAATTGGATTGGATAAAGATAAAGTTAATGCCCTTCAGTTTGATACAAAAAACGCTCTTTTGCTATTAAAAAACAGATACAATATTGCATTGAGTGACCATGTGATTAATAGCATTAGTGATTTTGATGAGGTGGTTATTAAACAAAAAGGTCAATTTTGTGTAGAAATTCACACTTAATAGTTTTGAGAGCATCGCCATGTTTAAAACCACGTTAAAGCCTTTATTTGTATTTACTGTGCTTGCTATGACAGCTACAGTGGCTCAATCCGCAGAAAAGAAGGAGTCTGCTGCTAAGAAAGTAGCAAAAGTTCAAAAAAATACTACTGCAGAAGCTACAACCAAAGGCGCAGCAACTACAGGCGCCACCTATCAATCTAGTAAAGATGGTGGTGTACCATTAAATCAGTCTGCTTCGTCTTTCCAAAGATCAGGACGTCCAGAAGGGTTAGATGATTTAACAATGCCAGCGGATAGTATTAAACGATCTGCAGGTCGTTTTGGTGAATGGCGCCAACGAAACTCAGGTAGAAATTTCCACGAAGGCTTGGATATGAGTATTGCGGATGGTACGCCATTAAAAGCTGGTAGTAATGGTACGCTTCGCCAGAAAGGTAATAGCATTAGTGGTTATGGTATTAGCGCTGTCGTTCAAAGACCTAATAAAGACTATTTTAGTTATCACCACATGCAATTCGGCGGTATTACAAAAACCCCATTAAACAACCCTGTTGCAAGAGGTGATGTGTTGGGTAGAACGGGTAATACGGGTGGGGTGGGTCAGGTTCACTTACACATGAATTATGCTGTTAATCAAGCGCAACAATCTCGCCGCCGTGATGTTTGGCTGTCAAACAACGGTGGTGTTTACCGTTCAACTATTGGTAATAGTACCGCTAAGATTGGTACTTACACCACCGATCCAACGCCTTACCTTCAAAAGGATGTAATTGTTGCTGAGGATCAATACACTAAATATTTGGGTGGTAGTATTAGAACACAATTTAATACTTTATATCGAACCAATTTGCCTACTATAAGTGGCGCAACTAGACCAACAAAGGAATTTCCAGGTGTTGTAAGAAAAATATTGGAAGCAAAGGCGAATGGGGGTGGTGATTACGCATTAACCCCTGAGGAAGCGGCGGCTGCCAATATGAGCCTTGTTAATGCAGCGTATGATGCAGAACAAGGTGGTTATGGTGCTTTTGGTGGCGCCCCAATGGTGTCTTATCAAGTATTAGTGAGTTTTTTATCATCAGAGGATGGCGAAAAATTTGGTACATTACCTCCTTTAGCTAAACCTGTTGAATTTGATAAAATGTCAATGGCGGAGATTCTAGATACCATCGGCACTAGACGATTCGGTGATGTTGAGTGGAATAAGGCAATGTTGAAATTGTCTAGTAAAGCCATGATGACCGAATACTTGATGATGAATGCTGAGGAAAACTTCTTATCTAATCAAAATTTACGCATGAAAAATCGTGTGGAAATGCTTATCGCGGGTACAACTCAAGCTAGATTATACGAATTCAATAAAAAGATTGAAGCGTTACAGATTGCAGCAGAAGCTGAGGCAGTTCCTGCTATGATTAATATACCGCTTGACCCAGCAGGTGATGAATATACTACTATTAGTGGTTGTGGTGGTGGCTCACCTATGGCTCTTAATGGGACAGCAGTACAAAGAGCTTCACAGGTTTTACGTCAATTTGAAGGGTTTATTGCTAGACCGAAATGGGACATCAATCATTTAAGAGTGGGTTATGGTAGTGATACTATTACCACAGCTTCAGGACAGGTGGTAGAAGTTACAGCAGGTATGACGGTTACTAAAGAGGATGCGGAGCGCGATCTGCAGCGCCGTATTGCTAGTGAATTTATGCCATCGGCAAGAGCCAAAGTGGGCGCCGAAGCATGGGATAAATTACCACCTGACGCACAGGCAGTGTTGACATCACTTGCTTATAACTATGGCTCGCTAGGTAAGTTGCCGACAGTGGTTGATGCTGCACGAGCAGGTGATTTAAGTGCTATGGCTTCTGCGATTGAAGCTAGACAGTACGATAATGATGGTGTAAATAAGACACGTCGCTTAAAAGAAGCTGCAATCGTTAGAAATGCAGGATCGTCGGCAACTGCTACGAATAGCTCAGGTGGGACTTCTCAAAACACAGCTAGTACGCCAAACCCCGCCACGACAACACCAAGTGGATTACCATCTGCTTGTGATGGCGCTGGAGGTTCTTATGCACCAGCAAGCGTCCCTATGAATTTACCAGATGATATTAAAGGATTGATTAATACATTGGCTGATGCTATTACTAGGGGTGAGGCTAGAAGCGCTGATGCTTATAATAATGGTACTGAGTGTGGTAGTGGGGCTATTAGTAGACCTGATGGTGATTCTCGTCACATTAGTAGAATGACACCTGCTCAAATTCTTACTTATGAAAACACTAAGAAAAACCCCGTTCCCTGTAGCACTAGATTATTAGCGGTTGGTTTTTGGCAGATTGTACCTGACACATTAAAAGGGGCTATGAAAGCATTTCCGCAGTATCGGAATATACCTTTTAATGCAGAAAACCAGCGCTTTATTGCGATTAATTACTTACTACTTACTAAACGTCCTAATCTAGCTCACTTCTTAAAAACAGGTCAGAACATAAATGCGGCTGTTCACGATATTGCTATGGAATGGGCTTCATTTGCAGTTCCAGCAGGAATGAGTCGTGATAAGGGATTAGGAAGGTCAAATGGTCAGCAAAGTTACTACAGCAGCGGCAATAAAGCCAATATGGAAGCTACCGCTAAGGTTTGGACGGTCATGAGAGCTATTGAAAGTTACTATCAAAAAGGCGGTAAAGCATCGGCTGCTAGCACCACAACTAAAAAATAAAGAGGTTTTATGAAAATCAATAATTTTAAAGTCTTGGTTTTAGGTTTAATGGTTGCTTCAACATCGGCAATGGCGGCTAACAATATCCCTTTGGTTGCTACAAAATCTGTAGCAACTACTAATGCGGTATCTGTTGATAATTGTTCCATTGACAACAATGACACAGGGTTTAGTTTTTGCGATCCTGTGTTAATGGGTGTCTACCAAAAGCATTTGACCACTAAACCCAATTTCAATAAAACCCAAGTATTACTTAGAATCCCTGATCCTCGATATGGTATGTTTTTCTATGCTGCGGTTGATACTAAAACCAAGCAGGTATACACATTCCCTTATGAGATCGGCACCGCTAGTAGAAACAAAAAGGTGCCTTCATTATCGTTTAGTTTGAACTCTAATCGAATTTGCTCTACTGGTAATGATGTTATTTTCGAAGGTAATGGCTATTCAACTAAGTCGATAGCTGATACTATGAGCGATGTAGACTTATGCACATCACTTGATCCTAATGACGGTTTTCAGGGTTGGTTTGATGTGACTCCTGTTAAGAAAAAGTAATTATTGGGTTCTATTATGAGTGAGCAAAAAAAAGAAAGCACCATTAAAAAGGTTGTTTCGTTGCCTGTTAAAGGTGTAACTAGACCTATTACTAGCACTCTAGTCCCTCGCGCTGTTAGACGTAACACTAAGTTTATCAATGACGTTGCTAATGATTTATCAGATAAACTCTTGACTGATAAAAACATTCCTTATTGTCCTAGTTGTCTTGAACACAAACTGGTCTATAGTGTTGATGGTGGATATTGGTTATGCCCCAATGAGAATTGTGATTTTGAACTACCTAATACCATTGAACGTAACGATATCAATGGCATTAAAAATTTTATTAGAATGCACGGTGGTGAGTACAATCACGAGCATTTAGCAATAGATTTCACTCAAAGCATCAATAGGCGTGTATTTAGCGCTAGGGTGTTTTTTGTAGTGGCTTGTATTGCTACATTATTTTTAATATTTACCGTGATTAAACTTAAGATATTTGTATCTCTTACTGCAGCATCGATAGTTTTTTTGTTTTTACTATTATCATCTATTCATGGTTATCGCGCTTGGCAACTAGCAACAAACAACCTTTATAGCGCTAATGGTAAAGAACAATTTAATTGGTATGTTTTAAATAACAATTGGTTGGCTAATCCACTTCATCAAAGGGAGGTATTAGCTGAAAGCGAATCTGAAATTAAAGAGGAATATGAAGCAGATGAGGACTAAATTCTTACCTGTGGTAATATTAGCATTCGCAGCTAATACTCAAGCTATGGCTGCTAATAATTCTACGGATGCTTTGCAGAGTTGGTTTGGCAACAACCCTTACCGCACCGCCCAAACCCCCAATTACTCACTACCAAAAACCGTGAATGTCAGCACAAATAGCTACGTTGATCCTAGCGTTAAAAATCAAGCGATAGGAAAGCCCAACTTATTGTGTGTTATTAATGCAGCACACTCTCAAAATGTGCCTGTTGATTTACTACTAGGAATTCAATCGGTAGAAAGAGGTATTACGGGTAAACGTGTTTACAATAAAAACACTACTTACGATATTGGTGCTTTTCAAATCAATTCTATTCACTTAAAACGTGTTGCGAGCATGGGGGCATCTGAGTACGATCTATCCAACAGAGGATGCTTTAATGCGATTGTAGCGGCGACATTGTTGAAGGAAGCGCTATATCATCCATCTATGCAGCGCAAGGATTTCTATACGAGAGCCAGTGGATATCACTCTTGGAACTCACCTTATAATGGTATTTACCGCACTAAATTGGTAAAATACACAAAACAATGGCAGTCATGGTTATCTGAAAATGGTATGGCTAACCTAGTCACTTCACCAAGATTATAGTAGGGGTCGTATGGCAATCTTATCGGTTTTATTAGTATTAATTATTGTTATTGTGCTGGGTGTCTATTTGGCACTACAGCGAAATATATGGGTATGCGATAAAGAGCAAGATATTCAACAAGCAGTCTCGTTGCTAGACAACAAGTTCCCGCCATTGTTATACACTGTTATAGCTGCCTTTTTGTTGTTGGGCACTGTGATTTTTCTTGATATGCTTAAGATTGAAAATCAATGGGCATCATTGGTGTTTTATCTGATTGCTTTACTACTATTGATGTTTACCTTATACAATGCACATATGGTCTTTAGTCAAATCACAAAATTTCGTGTCGCTACAAAGCAAAATAAAAACCCTGTTTAACAGGGTTTTTTGTTATGTTAACGACCTTCCAATTTCTATAATTTCGATATCACCGTTTTTAATTTGTTTAACCAATTCATTATGAGACTCTTTAAGCTCAAACGAGTAGCTGCCAAAACCCGCGTTATCATTTAAGCTCACGCCAACTAGTTTAACAACAACGTTTTCAATATCATAGATAAAACAAACCTGATTTTTTTTGGTGAGATATAGGCGTTGACCAATAAGTAATTGTATATCCATAGCTAAACCGCAACATCGCCTTTGATTGCAGGTTCTGAAACATACCCTTCAAGCTCAATATCGGTTAATTTAAAATCGTTAATATTGTGAATATCGGGATTGAGTTTTAATTTAGGATAGGGATGGGTTTTACCGCTTTTAAAGCGCTCAATTTGTTCTTTCATTTGATCGATATGATTGTTATAGATGTGGCAATCACCGCCAACCCAAATCAACTCATGTGCCTTATATCCACATACCTGTGCAATCATATGGGCTAGTAGTGCATAGCTAGCAATATTGAATGGCACTCCTAAAAACATATCTGCAGAACGCTGATAAATTTGAAGTGATAATTTCCCGTCATTTACATAGCATTGGAATAGGGCGTGGCATGCCGCTAACACTCCTTTGCCATCTTGAATATTCTCTAAATGAGATTTCGTTTCATCAGGCATGTCATTTGGATTCCAAGCACTCACGACATGGCGACGACTATCAGGAATTCTTTTTAAATTGGCGATAAGTTCCATGATTTGATCTTTAGGGATAATCACAAGATCGCCCGTTTCATCATCAACTTCGATACAACTCCATTTTCGCCATTGATGACCGTACATATTACCAACGGTTTTATTGTCATAGAAAGCTTTTGCTCGCTTATCTAGTTGTTCATAAACTTCATCAGGCACTCGAAATACATCTTTATGGCTTTTTGCCCAAGAATCCCAAATTTTGATTTTGTTTTCAGTTAAATACGAAATATCATTGGCGCCACTTAAAAACCATAACAGCTCGCCAGCCACTGAATGAAAACTTACTTTTTTTGTGGTTAAAATTGGAAATTTTTCACTAATATCTAAATGTATTCTGCCACCAAAGATACTACGAGTGCCCTCGCCTGTTCTATCACCCTTCACATTGCCGTAATTTAAAATATACTCGCATAACTGCAGATAATCTTTATCAACTGTGTTGCTTGCGCCATAATTCATATTTATTCCTCAAATTAGTTGTTTACCAAATTTAACTTTAGCCTTAAGGTATAAGGCTTTATATACAGACAGCTATTTTAGCATGAACAGTCTGTTGTTGCCATCTCTATCATAAGCTTATCATGCGCTAATATTCTGTTGTGTGCCACTTTAAAAAAATCATCGTTTAATTCAATCCCAATGCCTTTTCGATGGGTGTTCATGCATGCAATTAAGGTTGAACCACTTCCACAGGTGAAGTCTAAAACCGTATCGCCTTTATTTGAGTAGGTTTGGATAAAATACTCAAGTAACCCTACGGGTTTTTGGGTTCTATGCAGCCCACCTTCTGATTCTGCAGTTCGATAATACTGAATGCTTCTAGGATAGCGTTCCCCGTTACTGGCAATGCGCTGTTGGTTGTATTTACCATACACATCATCATTAATCTGTGGCTTTCTTACCCCTTTATCATAGGGTATCGCTTTAACCATCTGTGGATTATAAGTTGGTTGCTTTTTGTAGAATACACTAATAATCTCATGGCATCGCAATGGCTGTTTTTTGGCATTTAAAAAATTGGTTGCCTTAGATTTTTCCCAAATCCAATCGTATTTGAAATTTTTAATATTAGATAATCGTAGATAGCTACTAAAAGGTTCGCACCCAAAAATTAAAATAGCGGCGTGTGGCTTAGTAATTCTACTTAGCTCTTGCCACATTAACTCTAAATCAATCACGCTATCCCATGAACATACAGTTGTGCTAACCGTAGGGAGGATCGGTTAGTACCATATCAATCGAATTGTCAGGTAATTTTTTCATTACCTCTAAACAATCACCATGATATAGTCTTATCCGTTCACTCCCTACAACCTTTTCCTTCTTATTTGGCATGTAGAATTTCCTTTGATAGGTCAAAAGCTAATATTCTTTGTGTGGCTAAGTTAAAATAATGTGGATCTAATTCAATCCCAACGAAGTTTCGATTTAAATTGTCACAAGCTAATGCTGTAGAACCAATCCCCATGAACATATCTAATATTAAATCATTTTTAAATGAATAATACTCAACTAGCTTTTGTGGTAATTCAATAGGAAAGGGCGCGGAATGCAATTTACTCAAGCTATTGGCAGGATTAATGTTCCATATATTTGTGCGCTCATAACCATCCTGTACTAAGCTATCACTAGGGCAATCTTTTACGATTTTATCAATAAGATAATTAGATGGTTTTTGAAAAACTAGTATGTATTCATTGACGACATTAGGTTTATAAGCAATCGGTTTGCGATGTTTTGAGAAATTACCATTTCGATTTTTAGCAGCCCCTTCGGGTTTCTGCCAAATAATATCCTCAATGAATTTATAACCAATATCCTCCATTAAAGGCACAAAATGAAAGGGGATAGGGTAGCGTTTACTTTCCTGCGTTCTTTTTAATCGCGGCTCAATTACCACGCTTAAATTAACCGCTAACATTCTACCTGCTTTTATTTTAGGGAAAACAGCCGTGAATACCTGAGTTAGAAAATCTAGGTAATCTTGGTAAGTCGAATAAAAAGCATATTCTTTGGCATTAAAATACGGCGGACTAGTTATCACCAAATCCACCGAATTATTTTTTAATGAGGGTATTGCCTTTAGACAATCTTGATTAATTAGTTCAATCATTTGATTGGCGGCTGAAAATCATACTCTTTAGCCAATTCTAGTAAACAAAAAATATCGGGTACAAATACACAGCGATTTAAGTATTTTTCACCACCATCAAAACACACCACATAATCATACGCTTCAAAGTTTTTTAACAAGGTGGCGTAGTCGGGTTTGTCGTTTTGAATCAAAGTGGGTTCGCCATTTAAATTTTTACCTCTTAAATGCAGCAAAGAGAAAACGTAAATCTTAAAACCATAACTCGTGTACTCTTTGATGTTATGCTCACGACAATCTAAAATATCCAATAAAAAACGATAGATATTTTTGTCGTCTAACATTAAATCAACCTGCGCAATAGCGTGTTCAATATGAGCTAATGGCAGTGGCAAGACATTACCAGATTGGACTTCATATATCTTAGATATTAAGTCTTTCATGTGAGCTTATTCCTATAGGGAAATTAAATAAAAAGGTTTGTTTTCAAATCTAATTATCAGTAAACAACAACCCTGTTAAGAAACATAGAACACGAATTAAAACAGAAGTTTTGAGGGATAATTGGCTTTTCATAATACCAATAAACAAAAAAAACCTCAATATCAATATTGAGGTTGGAGTAAGATTTATTAATTTTTTTTTACAAATCAAACGCATTCAAAGCTTGGTTTTTACGCTTAGATTTCACGTGTAGCAGAATGTTGTGAATTTGAGCAAAGTAAGCTTTTTTCTTAGCGCGAGTCATTGCTACATAAAGCAATCGATATTCCTCCTCATTGGGCTTTTCTTTGAATTCACCTGTGTAGTTTTGAAAGGCGCCACAGAAGTCATCACTCAAAACCACCGTGTCCCATTCCAAACCTTTTGAACGGTGCGCGGTTGTTGCGATAGACCCTTTGACTTTCTTGGATTTGTCGCTTTCACAACGGTCAATTAGCTCAATAATGGTTTCAACACCAAATTTTTCATTTAGGCGATAATAAGGTGCGATTGAAGTATCGGTTTTATACTCACTAACGAATTCCTGTAGTGAATCATAAGAAGGGAAACCTCTTAATGCAGCGCATTCGGTAGTACCTAGTTTGCGTAATTCCTCGATTCCCAATACCATTTCTCTGGTTTCTTTGAAATCCACGTTCATAGGGGTTACTAAAATACCCAACCCTTGATATTCCAAACAGGCTTTAATAGCCCCTGCATTGGTTCGACACAATAAGGCATCAAAGCTACTTGGCGATTTTTCATCAACATCAACAACAGTAGTGAGACTATCAAGACCGCGAATACTATTTTCACTACCTAGCACTTCTAGTAAGGGCTGGCATGCGTCTGCTAGATCTTGACCAAAACGAAATGATTGTGTCAAATAACTAGCCTGTACTTTCAAATCCTGCATAACGTTAACAGCGCCACGCCATCCATAAATTTGTTGGTATGGGTCGCCTACATAAATAATTTGCGCTTCTTGTTGTCGCAGAATACCTGTCATTAAAGGGTCAGCATCTTGCGATTCATCAAACAGAATAAAATCGGTTTTGATTTTAGGTTTGGATAACGCCCATAGCTTTAAGTAAACATCATGACGTCCACGCATACCAATAACACCTGATGGACTGGTAAAGTCTTTCCATAACAGTTCAACCACTGGAAATAACTCTTTTGCTAATACCTCTATGTCATCTTTTAAAATGTCATCAATGTTATTTTTAATGGCTTTATGAACATCCTCGATTTCGGGGATATTACGATCTGAACGCATAAAGTAGGTAAGGGCTGTATCAATAATATACTTTTGACGTACCGCGCTAATCAGTGAGCTTTTAACTGAAATTAGGCGTTTAGGTGGGTTCTCTGCGTCATCCTCAACATCACCGCGCAAAATGGCTTGATAGTCAATTTCTGTTTCACGAACGCGTACACTAAAAGGCGCTAGTCTAAAGATTTTTTGAAACTCCCATGAAGGGCAATCTTTTTGCAGACGGCTTTTGATATGATTAGGAGCATTAGCATAAGCCAATGAGTGAAAGGTTTTAGACACCACATTATTAGGCATCTTTTTAGCAGCTTCATCAGCAATCGCTTTATTAAACGCTAAATACAAACCTGTCTTGCCTTGTTTGTTTAGCTCTTTAGCTAACAGCACTAATGTGGATGTTTTACCCGCACCTGCGAATGCAATTAATTTCATATCCCTACCGTTAAGACACATGTTAATAGCGGCTTGTTGTTCGGGGGTAGGATCGAATTCCTGCTTGGGTTTAGTAAGTTTTGCGGTTGATGCCAATGTCATTGTGTCCTCTGTGTCTGTTAAAAAGATAAAAACATTATATCAAAATTAAAAATTTTGTCAATAATATTAATTGATTTACTTATTGAAAATATTTACACTATTTTTAATCTATGATGAATTTTATTCAATATACTATTCCTATCGTTCATGTAAAATAGTCCCAATCGACAGATAAAAAAAACCCTGCTTGCAACAGCAGGGTTTTGGTTTCTTACAACTTACATCGACAATGCAAATTCTAACATTGATTGGAAGGGTTTGCAACCCCTAAGGAAGCGTTATGCGTAAAATAATCAATGAATCTCCTCTATTACTTCTCCCATCCCTTGCAAAAATAGTTGGTCTCAAAGAGGCTATTGTCCTACAACAAATTCACTATTGGTTGAATTACTCTAAAGTGGAGCATAAAGGTAAACGCTGGATTTATAAAAGCCTAGAACAATGGCAGTCTCAAGATTTTCATTTTTGGTGCATTCGAACCGTTCAACGGATTATGAAAAAACTCACTAAAGATGGGTATATTTTCGTTCAGAAACTAGATAAAAACCCCTTTAATCACACTTACTATTACACGATTAACTACGACAAAATCAATGAAGTTTACAGTAATAGTGATTTTGAGGTAAATGAACCGCAACTACCTGATCAACCTCAAAATGAACTACCTGATCAACCTCAAAATGATTGCGCTAATATCTCTAATACCCATAATTTTATCGATTATGGTTGTGGACAAACAACAACTACCGATGATGCAAATTTGTCATATTCAGATAATGCAAGTTTGTCATGTTCAGATGATGCAAATTTGTCACCTTCTCTAAGAGAATACAATCAAAACACTAATTTGACTAACCAACCTCATCTAAACAATCAAAAAGCCCCATTAACAGAAGCAAAAACGAGTGTTATTAGTGACGAAGCTCTTTGGCATAAAAGAATGGTGGATGGATTTCCTGAGGCGGTTGTTGATGAGTCAAACCAAAGGTCTAATATGCCTAAATGGGAGGAATTGATTTCGTATCTTAAAATAACAGGCTGTTTACCTGCTTTTCATAATAATGATGAAATCGACCCTGTTTTGGTTGAAAATTTTATTAATTTAGTGGCTAATCATTATGCTGATTCAAACTTACCTAAAAACAAATTAATGACCCGAATGCATTCATGGTTAATAAAACTGCCACTAGAGGAACGTATTGCTAAATTCAAAAAACTATCGCAAGCAGAGATTATTGATGCTAAATTAGCGAAGTCTGAGGAAGGTAATATTTATCGGACTGTCACGATGGAGGAAATTAAGCAAAGCAAGGCGAATGCTTCTAAACCAATTGATAAAGAGAAAGCAAATCTGTTTATCCAACAGCTTCAAGAGCTAGTTAGTCAAAAATCTATAAGATAAAGGGTTGTATATGTTTACGCAAATTGATAAAAAACAATTGAGCAATATTGATATCGAACGTAGTGTTTTAGCGCGATTATTTATGTTGGATTCAGATAACCTGTACGAGGTTATTGATATCATCAAACCTGATGATTTTTATGTGGAATTTCATAAAATCATTATGACTGCCATTATCGAACTTAATAATCAAAAGTTGCCGTTCGAAGCTTTGATGGTATCTGATTATATTGTTCGCTATAACGGTATCGATAAACAGAACGCTGATGCTTACATTGGTAAAATTCTAAGCGACTCGCAGGTTATCATGGGCACATTGTCTAGTTACTGCGATATCATCAGAGACTTATCGGTTCGTCGTCAAATTAAAGAATATGCGGAACGCTTAATCAGCTCAGTTTCTGAGGACTTTGAGTCTAAACCCAATGATTTATTAAATAATGCCATTGGTGGATTTAACTCAATGCTCACTATGGCTTCAAATGCCGTTAGTTATAAAAACACTTCCGATATGGCTAGTGAGTTTATCGAGAACTTTCATACGCTTATTAAAGCTGAGGGCTTACCATTTCTTACCACAGGCATTGATGCACTAGATAGTAAAGTGTTTATGGAAAAACAAGACCTCGTAGTGATAGCTGCTCGCCCTGCAATGGGTAAGTCAGCACTTGCTCAGAACATTGCCTATAATATTAGTAAGCGACACGGCGAAGTGTCTGTATTATTTACATTGGAAATGAGCACTAACCAAATCATGCAACGCAATATCTCCTTTGTTGGCAATGTGGATATGACCGTGTTGCGGACTGGCAAGATGCCTAACGGAGAACCTGCTGGAGAGAATGAATGGTCAAGAATTACCACTGCCATCGATGAGATCGCTTCGGTTAAGTTGATTGTTGATGAAACACCACAGATTGATTTGGGTCATATCCGTAGTCAACTTAATAAAATCCGCCATGAATACGGCAAAATTGGCACCGTTGTTATCGATTATCTGCAGTTGATGAAAACATCAGGCGGTGAAAATAGGGCATTTGAAATCGGCGCTCTAACAGGTGGTTTAAAAGCATTAGCCAAAGAGTTTGATTGTTTGTTTATCGTGTTGGCACAGCTTAACCGTAATCTTGAAGGTCGTCCAAGTAAACGCCCTTTAATGAGTGACCTGCGTGAATCAGGAGCGATTGAACAAGATGCCAACACCATCTTATTCATTTATCGCGATGAGGTTTACAATCCATCTCAGGAAAATAAAGGATTGGCAGATATTATTGTTGGTAAGCAACGTCAAGGCGAAGGTAACTTATCTATTCCATTGGCATTTGAAGGTAGACACAGCCGCTTCTCAGATTTAATATTCCATAGCAATGATGATATGAAGGAATTTATGAGAAAGAGAAACCACGATTAGCCTAATGGGAACCCAAAGACCATAGAAAAAAACCCCTGACTAGAAGGTTAGGGGTTTATAACAAGAAGGATTTTTTATTCCAAGTGTGTTCTAGTAATGCCACTGGGATAAACTTAACAATTCTATTTTTTAGTTTATCATAGCAATCTACCATCGCCATAAATTTTTTATTTTGATGGCTGTAAATCACATCAATCACTTCAATGATATCACCTTCGGCGTTGGTATAAACATCACCAATATTTACGCCTAGATTTTTTTCGATATTGCTATTTTTAAGAAACTTCTTTTGAAGTGAAAATAATTCATCGCAATCTAACTCCACATTGGCGTCAAAATGCTCACCTGTTTTGGCATTAAAGTGTCTTGTGTTTACTAATACCGCTTCTGATGGAAACTGTTCTAGCGTTAAGGTGGTATTAGTCATGCCGTAATGAGCGTTTTTTTTCAATAAAACATCCATTATCGCCCCCTTTTCTGTCTCTTATACACATCTGACGCTGCCGACGATCTACTCTGTGTAGATCT
>ERZ1031071.8-NODE-8-length-24147-cov-22.977544_pt1 | contig 24147 bp, 28 predicted proteins | sample MGYA00518589_ERZ1031071 | MGnify/ENA primary metagenome ERZ1031071 (study PRJEB33718, sample SAMN03159741) | human skin metagenome | collected 2014-05-20 | study: EMG produced TPA metagenomics assembly of the PRJNA266117 data set (Human skin bacterial metagenome and... | reverse complement strand
TCTACACAGAGTAGATCGTCGGCAGCGTCAGATGTGTATAAGAGACAGATACTATATTGATATCCATTCGAATCTCCATTCGAATGGATATTTTAATTTAAAAGTAATGCTATTGAAAAACTTAAATAACTCCAATTGTAATCAATTTGTGATATTCAAAAAGCATACCCATTAAAATTTAGATTCAATGTGTCATGATTTGCATATAGCAGTCTGAAATTGAACCATATTGGAGAAAAAAGTGAAAAATAATATGATAAAGAAAGGTGGAATTGCTCTCGGAATTACCGGAACAACCCTCATTTCCCTCGCAGCACCAGCACATGCAGCATTCACTGATGTGCCAACATCATCACCCTACTATAAGTCAACAGATTGGATGGATGATAATCACATCGTCAATCCAACAGGGGATGGATCTTTCAAATACACGGAAGCAATCACTAAAGGTGACTTCCTCAATTTTCTCACAGGAACATACCGCACAGATGTCAGTGCAAACTGGTGGGCACCATTCAAAGATGTCTCCGAAAATTCTTCTTACAGGCAGACAATTGCATGGGCATACAAGGCAGACTTGATCACACCATCTTCAGATGGAACCATTGGTGTCAACAGCCAAATCACCAAAGCAGAAGCCATCAATATGATCTACAAGATGCATGGATCTCCTTCTGTTAAGGGAATCCCACAGCAGTTCAACGACGTTCGTCCAACTCACCCACAGTACAATGCAATTCAGTGGGGTAAGAAAAATGGAATCATCTGGGGAAACAGTAGTAAGAACTTCAGACCATTTGCACAACTCACACGCGGAGAAGCATCTTTGATCATGCAGAATGCTTCTAACAACGTAGTAGCACTAGGACAAGGCGACCTCTTGAAAACTATCGTTGAAAATGCAAAAATTGATGTTTCAAAGAACTGGTGGTCACCATTCACTGATGTCCCAGAAGATTCAATGTATAGACAAGTCACAGCATATGCTCTCAAAAAGGAAGCAATTACAGCAAAGTCCGATGGATCATTAGGAATCTATGATCGAGTAAGCAAGGGCAAACTCGCTGTCATTCTTTATAAGATGTCAGGATCTCCTGAAGTAACAAGCACTAGAAACATTTCTGATGTATCCTCTAAAAGCTCCAATTATGATGCTATTCAATGGGTAGTCAGCAAGGGGATACTTGGAGTCAACTCAGACGGAAAATTCAAACCAGGTAGTGCAGTAGGAAAACCTGTTGCTGCCAGTGCAGCAACCAAGGCAGAATCTTACATCAAGAGTGCTGATACACCATTGAAACCAGCGCCAACACCTACACCAACACCTACACCAACTCCAACACCAGTCAAGGACGATACTTACACTGTTCTTGCAGGACAGGGATGGTGGCAGATATCAAGTGCTACAGGAGTTTCCGTAGATGATCTCCTTAAGTTTAATGATAAGAAGATTACTGATGAGACCTATCCTGGTATGGTGGTCAGGCTTACTGCTCCTGTCGTGAGTCCACCTATTGCAACCACACCAGTTCCTCCCACAGAAACACCTAAGCCAACACCAGATCGAACACCAATTCTTGAAGATTCAAAAGAACCTGTTCTCTTGCCAACATATGTTGTCAAGGCCGGAGATGGGCTATGGGGAATTTCAAGAGAAACAGGTGTGTCTGTTGCTGATCTGCAGAAATTCAATAAATTGACTTCTACATCAGTTTTGATGCCCGGACAGGTTCTTGTCCTCAAGCAACCTCCTGCAGACTATGTTCCCCCAAAAACTACAGATGATCAAGGCAACGTTCCTGATTACTTCTTGGACAGAACATATGATCCTGCAACACTGTCAGCAGCGGAGAAGTCTTACTTGATCTTCCAGAGTATGACTGTTCCTTCAAAGGCAGAGATCAGACAGATGGTATACGATGAGGCAGTCAGGCAGGGTGTAGATCCATATCTTGCTCTTGGACATGCTTACACTGAATCCAACTTCAAGCATAATTCAGTTTCTCCATCCAACGCTTTGGGAACAATGCAAGTCATCCCATCAACAGGAAAATGGATTGGAGACATGAATAATAGAACAATTGATCTCTACCAAGCAAAAGATAACATTTTTGCTGGTGTATGGTTGATCAAATGGCTTCATGCTCACGAGAAGAACTACGATTACGCTATCGGTGGATACTATGAGGGACTTTCTTCTGTTCAGAAGAACGGACCAAGAGCAGACACTGTTACTTATATTAATACAGTGAAGAAGTATGCCGAGATGGCAAAGCAGGGAAAGATCTGATCGTTAATCAGTAATCCCATAATAGAGGGCAGATGAATCATCATCTGCCCTCTGTCATGTCAGGAGAGAATTATTTTATCATCATAGAAAATTAATGTTTGAACTATGTTAGTATTAATTCATCAAAACTTTGTGACAATGTAAAAACTTAGGTTTTTCCAGACTTTTCTGAAAATATTTTAATTTTACGCTTGACAAAACAGAGCGTGTTTTTGCTACAATAGAAAGAGAATGTCAGAGTAAAGTATCAGGGCGAAATAGCCGAGCAAGGAGAAGGACACATGAGTGGAACCATTGAATCCATTATGCTGATCAAGGTTGATGGCAATAATAACAACAATAAGTTCTACGAGGTAAAACTTATGGATAATGGGGATGTATCTACCCGCTGGGGGCGAGTAGGTGCATCAGGAACAACTAAGATCCTCACAGGCGGTAAGAGCGTTTACGATAGCACTGTGCGTAAGAAGAAGTCTCGTGGATACAAGGAATCTGGTATTGAAGTTTCTACCAATGTTGTAAGTAAATCTCTGGATAAAGAGAAGTTGAAGAAGATTGCTCTTTCCAATATGGCTTCTCAAGGCACCAGTAGCAATCTTTCCTCAGCATTGAGTTTCCTTGCTCAAGAGAACAGGCACCAGATCATCGAGACTTCTGGTGGTCAGATCAAGGCTGATACCGATGGATTGATGAAGACGCCTTTGGGTATTCTTTCGAGGAAGAACATCTCTGACGCAGAGAAAGTTCTGGATCGTATCGAGAAGAAGGTGCTGAATCCTCGCTCACGCGTCGCTGACCCCATTGAGGTTCTGACAACAGAGTACTTTACTCTTGTTCCTCACAAACTTTCTGGTCGCTCATGGGCCAAGGATTATTTCACAGATGTGAAGGACATCACTGAGGAGAGGGAACTCCTTCGCCAGTTGAGAACTTCTTCAGACCTGTATGATTCTCGTATCAAAGCGGCTAATAGTGATAATTCCAATGCTGACGATTCAGATGTCTACAATGATGTCTTCAATGTTCACTTGAAGGAAGCAGACACCAAGATTTTCAATAAGTTGAATAAGTTGTTCACGAGCACAGTTGATCGTAATCATTCTTCAAAGCATCTTAAGATGAAGACTGTGTACACTATTGACAACCCTGATGCCAAGAACAAGGAGTTTGATGAGATCTCGTCTTCTCTTGGCAATGTGACACAATTGTGGCACGGGTCAAGTTCAGGAAACATTCTCTCCATTCTTCGTGAGGGGTTGTACTGCCCTCCTTTGAATGCAAAGAACTTCCAGACTTCAGGAAGAATGGTGGGAGATGGTATTTACTTGGCTGATGTGTCCACCAAGGCGCTGAATTATTCACAGGGGTATTGGCATGGGTCACGCAACAACAGGTGCTTCATGTTCCTTGTGGAAGCAGTCATGGGCAATGTCTTCTACCCCCATATGCATCCCAGAGGTCTACAGGCAACCAAAAGTTATCAGGGTTTTGATCGTAATAGTTACAACTCTATCCATGCTAAGGCAGGTCGTTTTCCTGATGGAAGCAAACTGATGAATGATGAAATGGTCATCTGGAACTCTAACCAGATTAAACTGACTCATCTTGTTGAGTTCACCTTATGATCAACGTCGGAGATATTAATGATGATCTCAACCAATGATATGAGGAGTTATGAATCATGAGGGATATTGAAAGCATCAATGAGTTTAACGCAATTGTTCTTGAAGAGAAAAGCAAGGACATTGTTGTTGAGTTCTGGATGCCTTGTCCTCAAAGTGATGCCATGATCTCTGTCATGCAGGAGTTTGAGAAGGAAACAGAACTTGATGTGATCAGGGTCAATGTTGATGAGAACCCAGAGATCGCAAAAGAGTACAATGTTATCTCTGTACCTCATGTATTCAGATTCAGTGATGGAGAAATCGTCACGGAGAGCGAAGGTGCTGTCCCGCTTCCTGTCCTTCTACAGAGGTTGACATGATGATCCTTTGACTGCACAGAAAAGAGGGGCGATCAGATTAAATCTTCTGATCGCCCCTCTTGTGAATTGATTCTCTTGATTTAAATTTAAGATCAGAGAGTCCACACCTCTACATGGATGTCATCATAGTTATCACTGATCTCATTGAGGATATCACTGACATCTTCCCAATCTAGGCCACCAATTCCACAGCCGATTCTAGGCATGGCAACTGTGGAATAATCGTTTTCTCTCATGTAGAGAAACAGGTTTTCCAAACCTTCTTCAATGAGTTCTAATCTGGCGTCTGCACCAGGATTGACCTGTGTAGCAACGTTGGCAATGAGGATATGAGGGTCTTCCTCTGCCTGAACCACTTGAACACCACCGGGAACAAGTTCTCCCGATTCACATGCTTCCATATAACTCTTTTCCACAGAAGGGTAGTTATCAGAAACAATCTTTGCAAAGCCAGAACCCATAAGGGATTTTACATTGACACCATGAGCAATGATCTCTGCATCTGTGTTGAAGACATCTCCGTTGTGTTCGATGAATGACATGTGGTACTCTCTTCCTGTTGAAAACGTCATGAGACATGATAACAAAAACCTTTTGGAACAACTTGACGCGTGCCTTGAGGTTTGCTACAGTATAACTATCAAGAACCTATTTTGAAGGAGAACCCCTCATGAAGAAGAACATGCTTGCCGCGTCTGCTATTGCGCTGTCCGCGCTTATTAGTGGATGCAGCACCAATGATCCTGTTCCTTCCCCCTCGTCTGCCGTATCCTCTCCTGTCGCCTCTGAGAGCCATCAGGATGCTCCCAAGGCCACGCCTTCGGAGAGCACAGATGCAATTGCGAGCAGCTACGATTGCCCTGCTGCCTTGACCCCTATGCCTTCTGATGATGATGTCCACGGCTATGCTGTTGCTTCTGATGGTCAGATTAAGATCACAACCAATGAGAAGGCCGAGGGCGTTCTCAGCGGCGCGTATAAGGCTGATGTCGTACAGATGGCTGATGCACACTCCTGTGTCGCCCTGCATGATGATCTGAGTATTTCAACTACTCCTGATCCCGCTGTCTATCACATCACAGATGTCGATGATGCTGAGGTTAATCGCGCTACTGTCGGCACTTCCTCAGTGTATGTCGTAGTGAACAGTAAGTACCTGTTCCCTGTTCAGGACTCTGTGAAGACCTCCTTGTCTTCTGAGTCTGCAGATGAGTGAGAACATGCGCTGATACAGGTCTGAAGACCGTATCGGAAGAAGATGGTCATTGACTTTGTTACAATAGTTCGAAGTCAATGACCATCTTTTTGTTGGAGATAATTATATGAGCAATACGACAGTAGAAGAGAAGATCCATGATGTTGTGATCGTGGGATCAGGACCAGCAGGATATACAGCAGCCATTTATACAGCAAGAGCAAACTTGAAACCCGTTCTCATTGCAGGCATGCTGACACCTGGTGGAGAACTGATGAATACAACGGAAGTGGAGAATTTCCCCGGCTTCCCTGACGGAATCATGGGGACTGAACTCATGGAACGCATGCAGAAGCAGGCTGAGAAGTTCGGAACAGAGATCATTTTTGATGATGCTGTCAAAATGGATTTGGAATCAGAAATAAAGACTATTGAACTTTCCTTTGGTGACATTGTGAAGGCTAAGACCGTCATTCTGGCTACTGGCTCTGCTTATAGGAAACTTGGTGTTGAAGGAGAAGAAGAGTACACAGGACACGGCGTATCATGGTGTGCTACATGTGATGCTGCATTCTTTGAAAACAAGAAGGTCACTGTCATTGGCGGTGGCGACTCAGCCATGGAAGAAGCGCTGTTTCTGACTAAGTTCACCGATGAAATCATTCTTATCAACAGAACAGACAACTTCAGAGCATCTGAGATCATGAAGGAAAGAGTATTCCAGTCAGGAAAAATCTCCGTCCTGACAAATCACAGTGTTGCCAAGATCAATGGAAAAGAAAGAACCACAGAGGCCGGTTTCACAGTAAAGGAGGTTGATTCTATTACCTTGGTGAATAATCAAACTAATAATAATGTCAACATGCCTACAGATGGTCTCTTTATTGCCATTGGTCAAGATCCTCGTACAGACCTTGTAAAAGGACAAGTTGACTTGAACCCAGATGGCACGATCAATGTGACAAGAGGAACATCCATTACATCAATTGATGGTGTATTTGCTTGTGGAGACGTGATTGATCCTCATTACAGACAGGCTATCACAGCAGCTGCATCTGGCTGTATTGCAGCACAGGATGTTGAGCACTACCTTCTGAAGAAGAATGATAATAAGTGAGATTTTAAAAATCACGCAAAAGGAAACCCGTGTTACCCGAATATGAGTAGGTAACGCGGGTTTTTCATGCACTCATTGCCAGAACACCAAGGATGAAGTGCAACCATTCCTTATCTACTTCAACCCCGCCAATCCCACAGAATCCGCCACGAGATCCAAATAGCAGCGCTTCCATCCCCACAGAAAGCAACTCACAATGTTTTCCTGAAGCATACACCCTGCCAGCATAAGAAACTGGAAGAGAAGCATCATAGACAAAAATTTCATTGCCATAAGAATCAGTTGTCTTCTTGATAGTGTTCTTACTTCTCTGCGAGAGAAAAGCCCTCTGAACAGCAACTAAAGAAGGCATCTGAGTCTCCATATGATGCATCATCTCATGAACAATTGTAGAAGCGTATGCTTCATGAGAAGCAAGATAGATCATGTTATCCTGATAATAACTTTGATCCCCCTTGGATACAGAAAGGGAAATGCTGCCTTTCTCTCCATTCATACTCTTCAGCCATGACGAAGGCAACCATTTGGAAGCAAGGTAGCATTGCGTGGGAAATGCATAGAAATAAGGAATCTTCCTATTCTCCAAAAATGCTTTCTCCTTCTTGTTGCTACATACGTCAAGAGAGACGATAGTTTTCATAATGTCATCATTACGATGAGCAATCTTTGAGTAAGCAAATGTCTGTGCAGCCATATTGCTCTGATGAATAATCTTTCGCTCCTTGACAGATAACTCCTTCAGTGTGGCGATGTCAGTGGAAACAGTATCTTTTGTGGAATTGTCAACAATTTCCTTGGTCATGGCAACAATGTCATCCATGTCCTTACTGTATTTACTGGAAAAATAAGTTAATGATTCTCTAATCTGATCGTCAAGGCTTTTATTGCGGTGCTCATCAACGTAAGCACCTGCATCCATGATGTCTTTAAGAAAAGATGTAACAGTTGTATTCAATGCTGGGTCAAGATGGGAGAGATGAGAAAAAGAGAGTGGAACAGGTTTCCATGCATTGACATGTGAGCGATATGCAAACATGTCCGCAGGGGTAGGTGTGTTCAACAGGTTCTTCTTGTTCATAATGGCAGACTATCATAGATTTGTATCGTAATCAAGCATGTTCTAGACAATGTGAGGTGCTTTTGGAGAAGGAAAACGATAAGATGAATTGGAGATCGTGGATATTCACCTTGATGAAAATAGTTTTATCATATCTTATGAAGGAGTTCTTCTATGAAGAGAATAATACTCATATCAACAATGGGAGCATTGGCTACTGTGATTTCAGCATGTGGGGCGAATGAGTCTCCAAATACAGCATCACCCTTGATGAGTGAATCATCTGTATCTTCCACTACAGCATCCCCAACAGAGAGTTCATCAGCATCAAGCACACCTACAGTCACTGCATCGTCTTCTCGTGAGTCAACGAGTACTGTGAAGACAGCGAAAGCACAGCAGGCTTGGGATACAGCATTGAAGAACTGGGACGATTCAAAAGCATACACTACCACTATCATTAATAGAGAGAATGATAAAACAATCAATGCATCAGTTCACTACCCTTCCAAAACTTATGAAGGAACAGTGAAGAGTGCTCATGGAACAAGTCAAATTAAAGGTGATGATAATTTTACCTACATCAAGGTAGATTTGAAATCCATGGGAATTGATACTTCAGCGTTGCCTTCAGATGCTGCCGAGAAGTGGCAACAGACTCCTGCAGATGAATCTGGTGCTGACGTTTTCGGCGTGATCTCTGTGTTGAGAAATTCTATGCCTGATGACGTGAAGGATGTCAAGGGAGAAGTCCATGATAACTTGACTACATACAAGGCTGGCGATATCACTTTCACTGTGGATGCCCAAGGTAACTTTACTAACGTTACAAGTAAGGAAAATAATATCATATTCTCTAATTGGGGAATTGGAGAAAAGGTTAAAATGCCTGGTGTCTCTGAAATCTTTGAATGATAAGAGACTTTGAGATCGCCCCTGTGACCAATGCGTTGCAGGGGCAATCTTGTTAGAATGGAATTATACAGGATTGCAACTTGAAAGAAGATAACATGAAGACAATAGACTTCAAAAGCGCAACTGAGAAAGCAAAAGGCATACTCAATGAGAAGACAACAACAGTTATTGAAGCATTGAGATATAATTCCATGTGGGAAGATCCATCTGATAGCTCGCGTAATAGCACTGGCGGACCAATGGATAAGGAAAAGCATGGATGGACAGTTGATGAGTTGCTCCAAGGAATCTCCCCCACGCTTCTTGTGGAGACAGGTCATCAAATTGTCCAATCGTGTTCTGACATAGAACAGTATGATAAGGCTGCCTTTGGCCTGTTGTGTTTAGGAAGAGAGATGTCTGCTCCTAGGAATGAGATAGCAGAAGAAAAAATCAGGACACACGTTGATTTCTCTTTCGAATGGATGTCTGCTCATGTTGACAGGATGAGCATTGTTGATGGTTACTATGGTCATAAGATACTGAATGTGCTCGGTAACGCTCTTATCTTTTTTGGTGAGAATATTGATGAGTATCCCGATAAGTACAAGGAACTTGAATATAAACTTGTTCATGATGATGACGATCAGAGGTCAGAAGAAATTCTAGAATTGTGGGCTTCTGATTGTATGAATCATGGAAGAATTTTAAAGAAGTTCTATAAGTATCCTCTTCCTCGTGTATCAAAGTCAATTCTTTGGCTAGGAAGATACCATCAGCATATTTGGCTGTAATGCTGTGCTTTAATAAGGTTAGCGCAATGAAACGAAGATGCTCAATAGTCATAAATGATTAAATCTCATTGTGCCTTGTTAGAAAAAAGGATGGTGATATTTGTTGTGTCCCATCACTTTTCAAAACAAGGAGGAATCTATCATGTGTAGAGCAAAGCATGAAGGTACTAGGTGTTCTTATAGCGCACGTATTAGAATGGAGAGAGCAAACAGGAAAGAAGAAAAACTCAACAGCAAAGTTGAGGCTTTCCAAGCTAAGCATGGAAAGAAGGCTCCCCTTCCAGAAAAACTTGAACGAGACCTTGCTATCTTTGAAGAGAGAAAGCATCAGGCTATCAGGGTTTACAGGACGACTAATGCTGGCATTAAAGACCTGAACCAAGAGATCAATGAACTCGACAAGATGAAGTCAAAGATCAAGAGATCAAAGAAGAAGGGTGCTGGTGCTCAGATCAAGAACATTGAAAGAGAGCAGAAAAGGCTTCAGGATGAAATCAAGAGAGGAAATACTCTAAGAAGAGTCATGAGGATCAATGGAAAACTTCTTAATCAGGAAGTGACAGACGTTGATGGAAACCCTATTCTTGACGAGGAGCAAAGGCCAATCAATGAGAAGTCTGCTATCAGACAGAACATCATTTACAGTGGTGGTCTCATGAATGAGAGGGCACAGAAATCTCTTCCAGAAACAGCAGCAGCAAAGAAGGATCTTTCCAAGGTCAAGAAACTTGCTCTTGCTACATGGCAGAGAGATGACATCAAGGATGTTGCAAAGCACTGGGTTGAAGATGGCACCAATGAAGGTGGTTGGAAGGCCAATGATAACGTTCGACCTGCAAAGGGATACAAGAGGGTTGAACCAGCGAAGTCAAAGGCTTTCAGAATGAACCTTCCTGATGGCACAGTAGGAGAAGTCAGAAATGACGTTCACATCGTTGAAAAGGATGGAAAGTACTTTGTCCAAACAAGAAGAACAATTGCTATGACAAATCTTCAGTCTTCACCTCAGGACACTACAGGACCACTCTTGGGCGAGATCATTGCTAACAAGACTGGTGAAATCGACAGAACTGTAACTGTTGAAAATGATGGAGCATCTTTCTCTTCCCCAGAGGAAGCAAAGAAGTATTCCAGAACTGTGATGAACAGGTTGACACAGACAGCACCTGTTGATGCTGCTATTGCTATGAGGGAGTCTACTGTTAAGTGGGCTGCACAAGGAAAGGTTCAGCATAAGTTCGAACAGCCAGGTGCTCACCTTTACAGCCCTTCCGAGAAGAAGGTAAACGAAAAGATCGCACCCAAAGATTCAAGTAAGAATGAAAATAAAGAAGCAGTTCCTGCCTGATATGAATTGAATGATGACTATGATAGCAAATGATTATCATCTGCTATCATAGTCATGATGGCTACACTAATAACAAAGACGCAAAGGAGTACATTATGGTTGCAGATAACAAGGTTTATCTCGTCGTTGAGGGAGAACACCCTGACAAGGAATTTCTTGATAGGGAAATCAATGATCCAGAGGATTTTGAAAGAGTCATCTTCCTTTATGACGATGAAGAAGAGGCAAGAGAAAGATACAATCACTTCATTGAAAGTGCTTATATCACCAGAGACAGAGGCTTGAAACTTTATGAAGTCGTCGTGAACAATGATTTCCACGATAAGATTGATGAGTTCACAGATGATGATCTTGAAGAGATTGTCTCCAAGGAATTCTCTTATGATGGTGTGCTCAGCCATGAGGAAGTAGAGTCATGGGGTCGCAATGTTAATTGGGTAGAAGGTTCCTACGGCGAGAATGATGAGGATACTGATGTTCAGCCAGGAGAGACATCTTCTACACTTGAGAAGAATGACTACAAAGTTGACTGGAAAGAAACCATGTGGGGAACTGTCTGAGTTCAACAGGTAACATAGTGTGAGAGGGCAGATGAGTTGATTTGACTCATCTGCCCTCTTTTGGTAAATTACCGATATATCCATTAACTTTTAAACGACAAGGACTGCCCTCCCAATGAAGACTAAGAAAGCATCAAAGACAACTGATAACAGATCAGGCGGAATCAAGGGTGCCATCATTCTCTCATTGTTCTTCATGATCATGTCTTACATTGCTGGCATCCCTTTAAGCAACGCTTCAGGTAGACTGCAGTATGAAATTGTAGATCTGTCTAGTGAAAAGAATGACCTTGTTGAGAAGAATGAGTCACTTCAATCTAAAGTCTGGGAGTTGTCTTCTTTGTCGCGTTTGAGCAAGAAGGCTGAAGAATTTGAAATGGGTCCAGTTGATCTTAAGGAATTGAAGATTATTGCTCCTGAAGTTGTTCAGGATGAGGACGATTCCCCTGTTAACTCATCGGCTAACCCAAACCTGCCTTTGGACATCACATCTGTCGTGCCGTCTGAGAACCCACTCCCTAGTACACCAGCGCCTGTTGTAGAGCCTACAACAGCACCCGAGGCCAACAGTGGCTATCCCGCTCAGAACAGCGTTCAGGAGAGCGCAGCGGGGGTTTACGAAGAGATTACAGTTGATCCAACATCAAACGTGTCTGATCCAACATCAAATATATCGAATATGGTAGATCCATCAGCACAGCCTTCTATTGCTGGCACACCTTGATTTCAAAAGGTGATCAAAGCACCCATAGGCAATTTGTAAACATTTGAAGAAAATCTTATGAAAACTTGTCTCAATATTTTCTGAAAGAATTTGATTTCTGATAATAGTTTCATAAGGCAGTTTGCTATTCTAATTAGTAAGACACTCAGAAAGGACAATTGTGGACCACATTCATCAATACCAGCCCACCCTCTTCTCTCGTTTTCTTTATTTTGTAGAGAAGCATACCTTGAAAGTTTTTCTGTTCATAGGTATTCCTTTGCTGGTTGCAGGTGGATGGTTCTTCTATAGAGACAATATTGATGTGTCTGGAATTTTCATCCTTTTTGGTTTAACAACAATTGTCTATGGCATCATTTCTAAAAATGTGATGCATATTATGGATGCGAATTCCAAGAATAAGGCTAAGATCATTGATTTTTCAGCGTTCAGAGAAAAGCGTAACAGTGCTAACAATGTAAGCGCTACAGGTATTTCTACAGCCAAAAACGCCAAAACTCATCGAAACGTGTCATAAATAACAGATCTGATTGTTCTCTCATGTTGTTTTCGTTATCTGTTTGTGATATTATAGTTCTGGCTTCTAGTAAGACTAAGACATAGCCCGCCATATCAAAACAGCAGAGGAGAATGAACGTGGCTAAAAACATGAACGGAACGAATAAGACTAACTTATCAAAAGCAGTATTCACAATGGTGGGTGGTGTCGCTGTAGCGGCAACACTTGCAGCACCAGCAGCACAGGCATCACAAGTCGTTAATTACAATGGTGTTGACACCTTGACAGGTGTTCAGAAGACTACACAGAAGATCTCTCTTCCACTTCCTTCTAAGAGCTACGCTCTCACTTCAGCAGCAGGGCCACGTTGCATGCCCGTTTACGCAGGTGGAACAGTACACTACGGACAAGACTTGGGAGCACCTGAGGGTACTCCTATTTATGCTGTTGCTGATGGAACTGTCACCAGCGTCAGAAATGGAAATAATGACACAGCAGGATCTGTGACCATCAAGCACGTTATCAACGGAGAAGTATTCTACTCTGTTTACGTCCACATGTGGACATCAAACGTCTCTGTAGGCCAGAATGTAAAGTCAGGCCAGAAGATTTCTACAGTAGGTAACTCAGGCGCATCCACTGGTGCTCACCTCCACTTGGAGATGTGGGGTGCAGGTGGACGTAACTCAGGTAAGCCTATTGAGCCAATTGGTCTCTTGAAGGCATGGGGCGGACCTGATATGACAGCCGCATCATTTGGTAACTACAATGAAACTCCTCCTTCCACATGTAACTACTACACTGTAGGTTCAGTTGCACTTAAGAATGGATCTGGCTCCAACGCCAAGACTGTTCTCACCATCCCTGCAGGCTCTAAGGTAGTATCCCGTCCCGGTGACGCTACAGATGCTGTTGCAGGTATGATGAGAGTCAAGTACGGAAAGACTGTTGGATGGATTCCTCAACTGCAGGCATCCCCTTATAAGCAGGGATCTGTTCCTGCAAGCGTAGGTGGAGCAGCAACAAAGAATCTTTCTGGTCTTCCATGGGGAACAGTCATCAACAGTGTTGTTCAGGTTGATGGCACAACAACTACACCTGCCCCTTCAAAGGCTCCTGTGAAGTCTTCGCCTGTTGTCTCTGAGACCAAAGTGGACAGCAAGCCTGGAAAGTCAATCTCAACAGATCGCACTTCTTCTTCCAAGAAGATTGTCAAGTACACTGTTGTAAAGAATGATAGCCTGTACCGTATCGCTATGAAGCACAACACTACAGTCGATGCTATCCAGAAGGCTAACAAGATCAAAGGAACTACCATTTACGTTGGTGACGTTCTGAACATCCCACAGGCTTCAACGGCAAAAGCAGCCAAGGCAACCACATCCAAGGTAAGCACATCTAAGGTACACACAGTTGTCAAGAATGATAACCTGTACCGTATCGCGTTGAATAACAACACCACATTCCAGAAGATCATGAAGGATAACAACCTTAAAGATACCACGATCTACATTGGACAAAAGTTGATCATCAAATGATGAATGAACTTTGAGAAAGAGAGGAAAGTCATATTGACTTTCCTCTCTTTCTTTTTGCTATACTCAAATTATGAATAAGATATCGAAAATCATAGGGTTTTTCATACTCATGGTAGCATTGGCAACCTTTGGTGCCATTGCTACACTTGTTGGTGGTCAGATCTTTCTCAACAATAAAGAGAAAACATTTGCTGACAACCCAGTTACTCATGAGCAAAGAGTAGAGGAAACTGTCAAGCAATACAGACTTGAAAAATTTTACGGTTTCTATCAAAAAGAAATGAAACCCTATGTCGATGAATTTGGAAAACAATTAGGGCACCAACCAGATGAATGATTGATGCCTTCAATTTCAATTGAATCATTCAGTAACTGAACTGATGATGTCTTTCTTCCATTGCTGAAGAGTAGACTCATCCTGAGGGAAAGCATTCATGTCATTCTGAAGATCCATGAATGGTATCTCTTTCAGTGTATTATCAGGGTTCTGTGGATGTGTGAAGGAAAACTTCACATTCCTTGCCATACGCCCTTCCTTCTCATCTAGCATCTCGTAATGCACTTGAGAAATGCTCCATGGGCCTTGTGACTTGGCATCCTCATACATCACTACTCTCAACTGCATCCATGCATAAGTAATCACATCCCATCCATGCCTGTCAAAAAGATCCTTGTCAGCAGGATCAGCATGCTGATAATCAATTGCACCAATAGCAGGTGTCCACAGTATTCTGAATGAACCATGTGGTCTCTTAATTTCATTTGAAAAATGCGTCTCAATCTTGTCAAAAAGATTCTCTACATAGATTCCATATGTCTCATATTCCAATTCTGGCATATTACACTCTCCCGATTCGTTTTTATAAAGTCATCATACCAAATATCCATGACAAAAATTTCCCGATATTTTCATGTAGACATATGAAAATTTCGTATGCAATCACATGAAAGAATGGGGTTTATCGTCATGGACATTGTTTTCATCATTGTAGCAGTTATCGGACTTGTTGCTGCTATCGGCGGTATCATCTGGAACAATAAGATGAAGAAGGAAAGGGTTGAGAGCGGAAGCGGTTACGAAACAACTACGACACGTCGTAGGTGAACTTCTTTAATTTCTCATCAATGGGAGGGATCATGGCGATCCCTCCCATTCTTGTTTTTAAATCACAAATTATTGTTCTCTCTTCCTATTTGCTAAGATGAAGGACAAGCAATCAATGAAAGGAATTCTGAGATGACAGAAGCATTCTATGACGACAGAGACGACAAAGCATTCTATGATGCTGTAGTAAACGCAGAGCCGCCCATGACACCTGAAGAGGAAGAAACACTTCCTCAGGATCACGTCGCCTGACAAGACTTACTATGAAATCAAGGTCTGAGGCAATCAGATAGATCGTGATTGCCTCAGACCTTTTTCATCATTGTAACGATATTCAACTAAAAGTCAGCATAAGAATAAAGGCGGCATATCAATGCAAGAATCAATAGAGCATGAATATTATCCACCTGCTCCACAAACTCCTCAACCTGCACGAAAGTCCAGATACAACACCATAGGACGTGGAAAGAACACTTTCTTCATCATTCTTGTTACAGTTCTCGTTGGGGCTGTCATCCTTGGAGGATACCATCTTCCCATCTTCTTGATGGACCTCATCCAGAAGTATGCTGGTCATCAAGATTGGTTAGCCAATAGGGAAGTATTGGCATGGGTGGTCACAGGTGTTATTTTGATTGGCGTGTTCTTTGGTTTGAGGTATGCATCGCAAACCATTGCTGAAGTTGTGAAATCAATATTCAAGATAGGTCAATACGATGTTGTCACTATGATCATTGCTATTGCAATCAATGTCCTCTTTATGATGCTTGCAGGATGGATGACACACCACATTATGAATTTTATTGATTCAACACAAATCCCTTCCTTCTTTGAGAAGGATAATTTCTTCTCAACACTTGTTATGTTCACTATCATCTCTGGATCTATGATCTGGTTCCCAAGAACAGGTGACAGGTACAGTGAGAACAAGTTCGGCCAAATAGAAAATTGATTTAATGGTCAAACAAAGCACCTTTTGCAATTGCAGAAGGTGCTTTGTTTTGCTTAAAGTAACATTGCCAGATTTAAAATTAAACCTGTTTTATTGCTGATAAGTTCTTATGATGTTTATAAATTAATTATTCTTCCACGTTTTTCGTTATAATATAATCAGTCGATAACTTGGAGGGACACATCATGTCTATAAACGAACAAGATATACTCATTTCATTAACCCCAGAGCAAGAAGGTCAACTTGTAAAAGAGCGTCAGGATACAGAGTCTGCGCTGTTAGTCATGCTCACAGCATTGCATGATGTCATTGCTGATGAAAAGGAACATGGCAAGAAGATCAATTGGAGTGTCCTTATGGACAGTTTCTACTCTTCTGATCAAGTAGAATACGCAATGAACAGAGTTGTATCCCAATCGACAGAAGAAGAGTGGTTGAAGAATATCTATGCAAACGCAAATAAGTGATCAGGTAAGGTGTTTCCTGATCACTTATTTATTGAATCACGATTTCTTGTATTTGCCAATCAAGGACTTCATTCTCTGTTCTGTCAATGACATCTGATCTTTCATTGTCTCAATTGACTTCTTATCCACATAAGAATTGAAATCTGTTCGATTGAGTTCATTGAAGAACACTCTGGCAACAGGAAGATACTTCTTCGCCTGCTTGATAGTCTTCTCTTTCCTTTCCGGTGTATCATTGTGATGCAACCCTGTAGCGTTATCGATGAAGTCACTGATCTTCACCAGCAAGACCTCTGGGTTCCCCTCTACGCTTTTCTTTACATGATCATAATAGATCTTATTCTTCTCTTCGGGAGAAAGATTAATGGACTGCTCTCGTGGAATATAATCGTTTGTCACATTCTCCACAATCTCTCTGGTGTTTTTGCCGTATTCGATCTCTATATGCTCAGAGAGTACTGCTCTAGCAGTCAACTCGTCTTTAATTCTTACCCCATGGTATTTCTCTACGAACTCTTTGCTTCCATCTTCAACAACATCATGAAGAACTGCTGCAATGATGATATCTTGCTGTTTAACGCCCATTCTTGTCAATCTAGCAGCGTTTCTCAATGGATGCTCAATGTACATGGTTTTAGGTAAATCTCCCCTATTGCCTCTTCTCTGATTGGCATGCAACGTGCTGGCAAGTTCAATAGAACTCCTGACCTTATCAACTTCCATCCCGTTCTTCTCAGCATGCCTGATAACTAATTGAGTCAGTTGTGTAGAATCAAGTTTTTTCAATGGCGTGGAATCAATGACATCATAAGGAGTCTTAGCCTTCTTGTGATGAGATGATTTGCTTATAGTAGAGATCTCATGGCCTTGTTCACTCTTCTCAAACTCTTTGATGGCTTCCTCTGGTGTGCTACCATGAGGAAAAGGACATGTCTTGATAGTAGCTTCGCACTGACGTGATTGTTGTGTAACTGGATTGAAGTGGTAACGAGTTTCCATGGTGTTGTCTCCCATTTATACGATAATGTCAGGTGTCAACTTGCTATATTTAATTGTTTTTCTAATGTAACATAAAGTAACGTAAGATAGTATGTTAAAATGCTATGATATACATCTCATCTGGTATTGATGCAATTTTTGTTAAGATGCCAGTGAAGTAAACAGAATAACTACATGGAATCAAAGGAATGGTATTATCATGACTACTATTGACATCACCAGTGCTGAGAAGATTTTTGAACTTCTCGATTCACATCTTGGTTTCTTTAAAAGGAGTAAGGATGTCGAATTCCTCAAAGAAGGAGAAAAGCAGTTTTACCTCGATAAGAAAAAGGAGGTTCTTGATTTCCTTCACGACAAGGACAATACCGAGAAATCGTTCTGGTTCCAAGGATTCAATATTTCCAGTGCATCATTACGTGTAAACACCACTGAAGGCGTGCATGTCACCAACGATTCTGCTAAGCCCACTAAAGAAGAGAATGCATGCGTAGAAAAAGTCAATCAGGAATTGAAGAAGTTTAGTTCAGCAATGGAGTTCTCATCCTGACAACAGTATGTCTTCCTTGACATGAAAGAAGGGTTGGAATATTAATCGTATTCCAACCCTTCTTTTTAATTGTTTTTGTAACCAATAGAGAGAACTTCCCTCTCACCAGTTCCTAGGGATAGAATACCCCTTCCAGACCCTAGTAGTCAAAAGTGCCTTGTCCCTTTCTTCCTCTACGTTCTGGATATCAGGGATAATGAAATGGACAATGAAGAATATTGCGTAGAGCCAGAAGCCAACGCATATAATGCTGGCAATTGAAGATAAGAAGAAGAATAATCCCCAACCGAAGATAATGTTCAAAAAGCCCAACAGGGCACTAGTAATCAACGCAGCCGCAGACCAAAATGTCAACTTCACATTTCTACCCAAAGCAAAAGTCAATGGTGTGATGAATGGAATCAACCCGATCAAAGAGAAGATGAATCTCTGATCATTATCCACGGCATTAAGTATTTGCCTCACGACCTTTTCTGTGTAATCATAGCACGTTACAAGGAAAGGTCTCTTAGTGTTACCTTGCATAGATGGTTCTCCTCTTCATCTTATTGTCAGATTGCATTTTTAAGCCTCTTAATCGTAGTTTAATATCGTTGCACGTCGCCTAGAAGAAAACTATAGTCAACCTGACTCAACTTTTGCCTTGCTCTGAGGGAAGTGTTTTGGTATGATGATAATAAGACCTCATAAAGAGGTGTAACGTCGAAGAAAGAGGTAAATACTATGGTAGGATACAACAACACTCGCAATCCTTTTGGTTCACCTGTAGATCCCTTCATGAACATGGTTTTTGGTGGTCTCCACAACGCATCAAGGAGCATGAGGGAAGAGTGGTCTAGACCTGCTGATCAGACAGATAACCGAGAGTCACGTAGCCCTTATGTCAACCCGCTTGATGATCTTTTCAATGGTCTTCGCAAAGAGGCTGAGAACCTGAAGAGCAATTTCAAGTCTCCCGCCAACAGCGTCAATGTTGAGCAGGATGAGGACAAGACTGTTCTCACTCTCGTTGTCCCCGGTCACACTGAGGACAGCATTGAGGTAGAGATTGAAGAGGGTGTCCTCAAGATCAATGTCAATGCAAGCAAGGCTAATGCTGTTGCGGGGTATACACCTCAGAACGTCAAGACAGAGTACGCTTTTGAGAACAAGGATGCTCTTGATCTCAACAAGGTCAATGTAAGTCTGGCTAACGGTGTTCTGGTAGTCACTGTACCATTCTTGTCCAAGGAAGAGCGTAAGGACATCAAGACGTTCAAGGTGAACGCAACAACTTCAGAGGATAAGGGCACCTCTACTCCCTGATCCCTTGTAACTGATGAAAGAGAGTGGCTGGAAATTCAGCCACTCTCTTTTTCTCATGATATTCAATTTCATCACAAGATTAAAGGAGAAATCATGAGCATACATGTCTACTCAGGAACAATTTCAGGCCCCTACAAAGACGCTGAAAGGATCAATCAAGATTCTCTTGCATACTTACAGGAAAATGGATACACAGTCATTGCTGTAGCAGATGGTGCAGGAAGTTTGAAATCATCTCATATCGGTTCCAACCTTGCTGTTAACACTGCTGTCAATGTAGCAATGGATCAATTAATCAGCGGATGTGATGTAGAAGAATCTTTGTATTCTGCTGTAGAAGAAGCAAGGTCTGTTCTAGTAGGAAGAGACGACTCTAAAGACGTAGGATGTACACTGGTTGTGGGGATCATCACAGACGATCAATGGGGAGTTGTTCTTGTTGGTGACAGTTTCGCTGTGGCATCATATCCTGAATCCCATGATTTGATTGAAAGAGAACAAGATTCAGAGTTCATCAATCAAACAAAATTGCTCACATCTCATAATCATGATCCACTTTACCTCGTTGATGACAGTGAAATCATAGCCCTCACTATCGCCACAGATGGTTTATACCATGCATCAACGCAAAAGAACCAAGCATCTGTCAATTTCTGGAATCCTTTGATTTCTATGGCAGAAAAAGGAAAACTCAACATCAATGATTTTCTTTCCTTCATGAATGACAAGGAAAAGATTGAGGATGACACAACAATGATCATTGCTGTCAAAGACAACAAAGCACACGGGGAATGAAAGTTAAATTTAAGGACTAAAAGTGAAACAACTTCAGGCAATAGCAATCAGTGGAAAAGGAACTCTATCTATAGACGATTCTCCCTTGGGTAAAGGTGGAGAAGGCTCAGTATACTCTGTGGTCTCTCATCAGGTACCAGGACTTGATGATGCTAAGGATCTGGTAGCAAAGATCTATCACAATCCGAAAGAAGGAAACAGGTTTGAGAAGGTTCAAGCCATGGTTCAATCCAAACCTGACTCTGAAGCATTCGCCTGGCCTGTTGCCATTCTTGGGAATGCGCAAGGTTTTCAAGGATACTTGATGAAGAAACTGGACTCATCAGGGTTCAGGCAATGGGCAGATTTGTCCAACTCAAGAGATAGAAGAAGATCTGCTCCTGATTTTGATTTAAAATATGCTATCACGGCATGTAGGAATCTAGGTGTTGCCATCACATCAGCCCATCATGCCAAAGCAATCATTGGAGATGTCAATGAATCCAATATCTTCGTCGGCACAGATGCCTCTGTCCTCATTGTAGATACAGATTCCGCTCAGATCGAAGACAAGAAAGGCAACATCTACCCATGTACGGTAGGAAAGCCTGAATACACTGCTGCTGAACTTTCTCATGGATCATTCAAGGACAGTAAAAGAACTGAAGAAACAGATATTTTCGCTTTTGCTGTTGCTTGTTTCCAGATGATCACAGGTGGGGGTCACCCTATGGATGCTGTCTATGAAGGAAAGGGAGACCCACCTAGCACAGTAGATAAGATCCGAAAAGGCATCATGCCTTCTTTGGCATCAACTCGAAGTTTCAAGCCAGTACCGAGAGTTGCATCAGAAGCAATCCCTTTGCGCATCAAGTCTGTCATGGCTAAATCTCTTTCTCCTGATCCTGCTCAGCGTGTGGACATAGACACATGGACGCATGTCTTTGATGATGTTATTGAACATCTCGTACAGTGTAAGAAGAACTCTCTGCATTGGTACGACGAGAGAGATGCGAAGAAGTGCCCTCTATGTAAACGTGTTTCAGAAGGAAAGAACGACCCATGGACAAATGAATCCATAGATAAGCCTAAGCCTGCAATCAAGCCACAGTCAACCTTGCCTCCTGTGGGGTTCAAGACGGCTGCTGCAGCGCCTGTGAAGGCACCTAGGGCAAGTGTTGCTCCTACACCACAACAGATGCCACCAATGCCTCCTATGCCATCTCCTATGCCTGCACAGCCAACGCAGAGATCTGCAACCAATGCAAGCATGCCTGCACGTCATGGTTCAAGGCCAATGCAGATGGAAGAAACTAAAATCCCCAAACTGATCAAGGGGAAGTATGTTGTTCATTACGCTGATGGTACATATGGGCCAAGACCTCCATTGAGTAGGTTGTTCCAGTCAAACCCAAAGATTGCTGTCAAGGCTATCAAAGAAGAAACAATACCTGGAATTGGTTTCTGGTGGTTTGGAGATAACAACGTTCCTCACAAAAATGGACTCATTGTTGGGTTGATATTCGCTTTGCTAATTTCTGCATCATGGTATTTCCTCATCCCAATGATTCCTCTTGAAAACTATGTTGCACCAAAGGTTGCAGAACAAGTGATTTACTACTACAGGATAATTGCTCCTGCTATGGCCGCAATTGCTAGTCTGTTCTTTTTTGGTGATGCACTTTACAGTACAAAAAGCAAGATGAAGAGATATGGCAATCTCAATAGTTTTAAACAGGATAGCGCAATCGTCACTCTGTTGAAAATTATTCCTGTTCCTATTGTGTGGGGTCCAATTGCTATCGTCGTTATCGTTATATCTATTGCTCTTTGGGCACTGATAGCAATATTAGAGATGATGGTTGATCCAAGTAAGAGGAGATGAAAGAGAACAAATGTCTCGTTTTGATAAAATATAAAAGAAAATCAATATAAGGAGAAACATACAATGAATTCAAGAAGATCTTTTATTTGCGCAGCAATGGGTATTTCTGCAGGTGCGCTTCTGACAGCATGCGGAGGGAGCGAAACAAACTCCTCAAGTGGTATCCCTAAAACAGTTCCCGAATCTCAGATCCCTCAGTCAACACAGGTAACTCCTCAATTGAGAACACAAGAAATCAATGGAATTACTTACTCTATGGGTGAGAATTTCCTGACAATTGGGCCAGAGAATGCTGAGAATACAGTAAGAATCTATTCTGACCTTGCATGCCCTCATTGCAGGATGCTCAATGGTCACATCAGGTCAATAGTAGAAAAGAAAGTCAGCAATAAGGAAAACGTCAAGTTCGAACTTATTACAGTCAACATTCTCAGTAACCCATTCAAGTATGCATGGTCTGCAGTTGCTGGGTCTACATTGGCTGCTATTGCAGACAAACATCCAGATAGTTATTTGAAAGCAGAATCAGTACTGCTCGACAACCAGCCCTCGCAGAGAAGCAAGGATGCCGTCAATCCCGACTATCTGATTGACCTTCTCAAAAACAAAGACGTACCTATCAATGATGATGACATGAAACTCATCAAAGAGGTTTCTTACCTTGATTGGGTGAACAAGGTCACGGAATTTGCCACAAACGATGGTCTTGATGGCACACCTCTTGTTGTCATTAATGATGAACGTTTGCAAAACTATGGAGAAGCCGCAGAAAGGCTCCGCTCACTCAACAATTGACCCTACTCTTTGACAGGAATTATATTAAACATGCTAAACCTATCTTCCTTTAGTACAAGTCCTCTTGTCTTTACCTTGTTTATTCTCTTGTTCCTTGTCATCATTCTTATCATGGTGGCTTTGCACGAGGCAGGTCACATGATGGCTGCAAAGATGTTCAAGATTCCTGTCAAAGAATTCTCAGTAGGTGTAGGAAAGAAAATTTGGACAAAGAAGAAGGGTGAGACAGAATACAATCTTCGCATGTTGCCTTTGGGTGGCTTTGTTCGTATTGAAGATCCCGTGGAAGAAGATGAGGATGGGAATAAAAGAACCGTGGAAGAGAGATCTCTTCTATCTCATATTTCTCCATGGAAAAGGATTGTAGTCTTCTTTGCTGGCCCATTGGTGAATCTTGTTCTGGCTTTTGTAATCCTTGTTCCCTCTGTGATGTCTTTTGAGGTTGTACCACATCCATCAACTTCAGTGAAGAGCGTCAATGAATGTGTGCTTGAAACAGATGTTTGTCCTGCACAGGACGCTGGTATCCTCCCAGGAGACAGGCTAGTTTCCATCAATGGTCAGTCAATTGATGATTATGAATCAATCGATGAGGCAAAGCAGAAGTCAGATCACTTGAATATTGTTATCGACAGGAATGGAGAAACTGTCAACAAGTCTGTCACCTTAGATGATTCTAAGATGATTGGTATCGTAATGGATACCGAAAACAAGAAAGCAACTTTTGAAGAGGCAAATACTGCCTTCGTCAATATGAACACGTTGGTTTTCCAAAGCATTGCTTCCTTGCCTGAGAGACTTTTTCCTGCTGTGATGGATAAGGTGACAGGAAAAGAGCCTGCTGTGGATGCACCTGGTTCCATTGTGAAAGCAGGTAGGACTTACGGAGAAATTGGTATTACAGAAGGGATAACAGGAGAGGATAAGTTATTCCAGATCATATTGATGACTTCTGGATTGAACCTTAGTCTTGGTATCTTCAATTTGATCCCCTTGCTTCCTCTTGATGGAGGAAGAATCATGGTGGCATTTATTGATGTCTTCAGAGGATTGTGGGCAAAGATCACACGTTGGAAGTATTCTCCCTTGTCTTATAAGGCTTTCAGTATCATGACGTGGATTTGCATCATCCCCATTGGTGTTGCTTTTGTAACTTTGATCATTGCTGACATTATGGAGATCATCTGGGATATAGCGAGAGCCTTCTGACATTTCGCTTTGCCGTTAATCTAAATAGTAGTAAATAGATTATCGCTTACGACGCGATTGTGAGAATCCTGCTCTCACTAATCGCTTCACAGACAGGAGTTTCACT
>ERZ1031071.7-NODE-7-length-30224-cov-23.366137_pt1 | contig 30224 bp, 39 predicted proteins | sample MGYA00518589_ERZ1031071 | MGnify/ENA primary metagenome ERZ1031071 (study PRJEB33718, sample SAMN03159741) | human skin metagenome | collected 2014-05-20 | study: EMG produced TPA metagenomics assembly of the PRJNA266117 data set (Human skin bacterial metagenome and... | reverse complement strand
CCTCCTTTTGTTCTGATGGCTTATCTTATATTATAGCAAAATTACTTTAGGATACTATCTGGGGCAACAGTCGGCAACCCCCATGGCCTTCATAGTATCCTCATTGCTGACGATCTTGTTCTTCAAATAATGAGCATACAAATCAGCAGGAGAGTAAGATGTCATAGGGGGAACAGAAATGTTCTTCATTGTCGTGGTCATTGTTCCATAGTAGGACATGTTTAAAGGGAAGTCAAGTCAACTTCTGATTCTCATACTCTCTATGAGAATGTCTATGGGTGTATAAGAGAAAAGAATGTGGTGCCATAGTGAGACCAAAGTCTGCTATGACACCACATTCCCCATCCAAGGCTCAAGACCTACGCAGAGGCGGGAAAAGTTCTACAGCATTTCCCTTGATGAATACATCTGCCTTCCTGCCGCCGGTCAGGTTGGACGTGCGTCGCTGATCCGTTTCCTTCACGAAATCATAAACGCTGAGAACCTTCCTACGGAAGTTGGCAGCATTGAGTTCAACACCCCAGACGATCTCATACACATGCTGAAGTTCAGGAAGGGTGAAATCGTCAGAAGGAATGAAATCAGGGGCAATCGGAGCGTACTCAATCTTTGCTCGAACTCGCTCAAGTCCATCTTTGATGATGTCCTTGTGATCGAAGGCCATTTCAATGTCGCCTGAGAGCACATCATTGACAGAAATGAGTTCTGCATAATCTGCATCATCTCCGGCCTTGATTTCACCCAGAGAGGGGACAAAGGCAACATAAGCAACGCTGACTACATAGCCACGGGGATCACGATAAGGGTTTCCATAAGTCTTCAACTGTTCAAGCCAGCCGCGTGCGTCAACACCTGTTTCCTCATTCAGTTCACGTACAGCGGCCTTCTCGACGCTCTCGTTGGGGTTGACGAATCCACCCGGCAGTGCCCACTTGCCCATGAAGGGATGACCGCCTCGCTTAATAGCAAGGATCTTCAACTCATCATTGTCAATAGTGAAAATAGTCAGATCTGCAGTCAGCCCTACAGAGGGGTACTTACTCATATCATACTGAGCAAGATACTCTTCCTCAGTCATCTTCTTCTCATCAATGTTTTCAGTCATGATTCTAAACTCCTATGCCATTTATTGTGTAGTTTTCGGTTGAGTACGCTTGCTCCACATACTCTGCACATCCATGTCGTTGGTTGTTTCTCTCCCTTGGGAACTTCCTTGTACTCAGGTTGGGGAAGATCCCAAGGAGAGATGTCTTGCTCACTCATTTGTTAACTCAACACCATACTGCTTGAACTCACCTTGTGTCAAGTCGTCAAGGTGACTATCGGAGATTGCTGCAGAGTAATCAGTGAGAATGGTTGCCTTGTACCCATTCTTTGCAGCGTCAATAGCCGTCTGAGCCACGCAATAATCTGTAGCAATGCCAACAACATAAACTTCGTCTACATTGCGCGCCTTCAAATGCGCATCAAGAGTTGTGCCATCTTCAGAGACGCCATCAAAGCCAGAGTAAGAAGCAGAGAACTGACCCTTCTTCACAGAAGCGCTTACCCCGCCATAGGAGATCAATGCTTCCTTAAGAGCAGGAGAAAACTCTGCCCCCTCTGTGTTAGCCTTGCAATGCACAGGCCATGAGTCCACATAGTCAGGCTCATCAGAGAAGTGTGATCCTGGCTCAATGTGCCAATCCTGTGTGGTCATGATATGATCAAATCTCTGCGGAAATTCTCCGCTCTTAATTTTCTCTGCAATCTTGCTGGCAACATTCAAGCCGCCATTGACAGCAAGACTTCCGCCTTCTGTAAAATCATTCTGAACGTCTACGATAATCAATGCTGTAGTCATAATGTATTCACTCCTTTGAAGTTTTCTTAATAGATGTGGTCAATTTGTAAAGTGAAGATTTATCCATTTCGCTGTAGCCATATCTGCCTTCAACGTACTGAGGGATCTCGATTATGTCTACTTCACCATCAGGGGCAAGGGAATAGATCAGATCAATGAATTCCTTCAGTTCCCTAACAGTAGTCTTCCCACTATGGATTGTTGTGTTCACTTCCATATCTATTCTCCTTTTTCTTCTTCATAGTCTATTGTACCATGAAGCAATGTTGTTTTCAACGTTCTCTAAGGTGTTCAATGCTGACCACAGGAGGGCACTGACCAAGTTTCCACTGCGCTCTTTTCATCAAGTACTCAATGCGATGTACAGTCTCTTCGCCGTAGATTTCGATCAACTCATCAATAGACTTATCCTTTTTCACTATGTGTTCCAGAACGTTGTCAAGAACTTCATACTCTGGCAAATCATCGCTATCTAACTGTCCCTCAGAAAGTTCTGCTGAAGGAGGTTTGATAATGGAGTTTTCAGGGATGATAGGGGAGACACTGTTCCTCCATTTGGCTAAGGCATATACATCTTTCTTGTAGAGGTCACCCAACGGAGACAACACTCCTATAGAGTCACCATAAAGAGTGAAGTATCCAATCAGATCTTCTGTCTTATTGCATGTATTCAATACTGCGTACTTACCCATTCCATTGGCAACGCTCATCAACATGGTGCCTCTGATTCTTGCCTGAAGGTTTTCATCAGGAACACCAGTCAAGTGAAGAAGATCATCGTAAGCATCATGAATGCTGTGGATGGGAAGGATTTCAAATGATGCGCCTGCTCCTTGGGCAAGATGCTTGGCATCATTTATTGATCCTTGAGAAGAATACTTTGACGGGACGGAGACTAGATGGACTCGATCAGCGCCAATGGCATCAATTGCCATTGCCGATACTAGGGAAGAGTCAATACCACCACTGACCCCGATCACTACACCATCAAGATCTGCATGCTTAACATGCTCTCTGATCGCATTGACAATATACTCGTATACTTTCTTTTCGTTTATCATGATAATCCTTCCGTTGAAATCATGTAGGGGTCTCCTGCTGATGTGTGCTTTGCTTCCTGACTAATCTGAGAGAGAACCTTGGCATGATGTGCTCTTGCCTGCTCTACTGTGAGCGCAAGTCCAGTGATCTCTCCATTCTTAATCAAATCGATGTGAAGGCTGCTACCGCTTGCCGGAACATCGTCCTTGTCACCAATACTGAAGTGCTCAGCAATGATCCTATGATCATCTGTGTAGATTCTGTAAGGGTGCTTTGCGCCTCCAATAGAGGACTTCCCTGAAGCCTTCTTGGCAACAGGAATCTTGTTTCCATCATCATCGATCTTCTCCACCAACTTGTACACCATGGACGCTGTGGGGTGACCAGATCCAGTGACAACACGTGTACCTGCACCAACTCCGTCTACTGGGATGCCACGATCCATCAGTTCAGCAATGGTGTATTCATCAATGTCAGATGAGAGGACGATTTTTGTGTTCACTGCTCCCAGAGAATCCAACTGCTTTCTGGCGTTGATCGTCTCTTCATAGAGATCACCAGAGTCAATTCGGATGGCTCCAAGTTCAGGGCCAGCAACTTCAATGGCATTGTTGATTCCCTGCTCAATGTCATAAGTATCCACCAGCAATGTAGTGCCGACGCCGAGAGCATCAATCTGTGCTTTAAATGCCTTCTTCTCATCTCCAAAGAGGAGTGTGAAGGCATGTGCAGATGTTCCCGCTACAGGGATTCCGTAACGCTTTCCTGCCTCCATGTTAGATGTGGATGCAAAGCCCGCAATGTAAGCAGCCCTTGCAGCGCTCACAGCAGATTCATTATGTGTACGTCGTGATCCCATCTCAATGATAGGCATGCCCTTTGCTGCGTTGACCATACGAGAAGCAGCACTTCCCACTGCAGAATCATGGTTCATGATGGAAAGCAAGAGAGTCTCCAAGAGTACACAATCAGCAAACTTTCCGCTTACCGTAATAATAGGTGTGTAAGGGAAATAAAGATCACCTTCCTTGAGTCCACGGATAGTTCCAGTGAATCTCCATGTGCTCAAGTAGTCAATGGTCTGGTCATTGATTCCCCATTCTCTGAGAAGCCCCAGATGCTCTTCTGTGAAGTGAAAATCCTTAACTGCTTCAACTACACGTCCAGCACCGATTGCAACACCGTAGCGTCGTCCTGCTGGCAGTGAACGGGCAAACAGTTCAAAGGTTGTCTGCCTCTCATGCTCACCTGCCTCCATAGCGGCCTGAAGCATGGTGACCTCATACTTATCTGTCATGAATGCTGTACTCATTTCATTGTTCCTTTCTTCGTCTGTGTGCTGTTTCTTTGCTTGTACGTCATCAGAGTACATCAAGGACTTCAATTGCCTTCTCTTCTGTCATTCCCTCGATAGAAAGCAAAGCAATCGCCTTATCAAGATAATGCTTATGTGCGGAATCTTCCCACTGAGCAATACCGTCCTTGAACTCATAATGCCAAGGGCAGCAGTCAGTATGGTTCATGGGACACCTAGACTCATGAATGTAGTCGGCAACACGCTGTTCGGGTGTAAGCATCTGAATCATATTCTTCTTCTCTTCAAGTTCATTGATCTTCTTGTGCATCTTGCGGATTTCATCATCAATCTGGTTGATGTTGTTCATTGCGTTCATTTCAACTCTCCTCATTGGTTATCAACTTGACTACTAAGAGTATATCACAATCTGATCGTTAGAACTTCACATGGTGCTTTTTGAAGAACTCAGAATCTGAAATCGAAGCACGATGTTTCGCTACATCAAGTTCGTTCTTACGAGTTTTGTATCCACGCTCTCCTTCAACACGCTCAAGCAGACGTGCTTCCTTTTTGAGAACATCACTATCGCGCTTCTTGCTCTCCTTGTAAGCGTTTTCAAAGAGAGTGCGAAGTGCTTCTCCTTCCTCATCATTGAAAACAAGGTAGCCAAACCAGTGTGTGACTTCACCCACGTCATACTGTCCAGGAAGAGTGCGCTTATCTTCGATCTTGAAGTTCTCAGGGAAGTCAGGTTCAGTGCCTGCATTATTAATAGAATCCCAGTGAACAGAGTAAGGCGCTACCACACTATCGTCGTAGCAAAGAATCTTGTTAATAAACCGACCGTTGACAGGAATTCTCACAGAAGATGCGTAGACAACAGCCTTGCCCTGATCGGTCTTTGTGATGCTCTTCTTCATGGTGATCTTGCTCCTTGTTCGTTGGTTATCAACTTGACTACTAAGAGTATATCAAAGAAGTGAGCAAAAGAGAACAAGTGTGACATAGTTAACAAAAAAGGGGCCACTGTAATCAGTGACCCCTTTGTAATTCAATATTAAATTATCATTCAACTCTACTTCTCAAGAAAAGAGATGGTCATTTTTGGCTTCCCAATTTCGCTTGAAATCACAGTGAACAGAGGAATCGATCCTTTCTTGTGAGAGTTTCACATATTCCTCATTCGCTTCGATACCAATGTAATTTCGATTGTTCTTCAAAGCGGCGATGCCTGTAGTCCCAGAACCAGAGAAGATGTCAAGAACAGTATCGCCTTCCTGTGATCCAGCAAGAATACATGATCTCACAAGTTCTTCTGGAAACACTGCAAAGTGCGCGCCCTTGAAAGGTGTAGTATTGATTCTCCATACATCTCTTTGTCTTCTCTTCTTTCCGCTGCCGTCTCTCGTATCCTCTTGAACGGCCTCCCAATCATAGAAGTACTTTCTGTTCTTGGAGAAAAGGAAGACATGCTCGTAAGATGACACTGGTCTATCTGTGACAGGAGAAGGCATAGCATTAGGCTTCTCCCAGATGATGTCAGATCTTAAGTACCAACCAGCCTCTTGCATAGCGAAAGCGAACTTCCACGGGATGCCGATCATATCCTTTGGCTTCAATCCCTCAACTTTATTGTTCAAAGCAATGGATTGACCGTTTCTCCCTTTGGGATTCTTTGGATCAACCCAATTACCCTTGTGACCTGTACCCACATAAGTGTCACCAATGTTCACCCACAGTGTTCCATCCTTAGCAAGAACATCTTTCACATTTTCAAAGACACCTACAAGATTGGAGATGAAGTCAAGGTGAGAAGGTTCCTGACCCAGTTGCTCATCACTACCATAATCACGCAACCCCCAATATGGGGGAGATGTGACACATGTCCTGATTTCACTTGTATTCTCAGGGATGATCAGTGGATTCTTAGAGTTATGATGAGCAATGAATGCTGTGAGATTAGGCGACAAAGTGTTCTCCATGTGTAGAATCATATCCTTCTGTATTCAATGAACTATGGCGATGCTAAAGACAACGCCGTTTCTGGCTTCACAGGAATATGCTTAATCAGACCTTATACAGATCATTCTTAAGTCTAACAATCCCTCCACCAGCACAACCCTCCGTTCCAGAGGTAAATGTACATATAAATATTCTACCAAAAAGAAACCATTAGTCAGCAATCGTCACAGGCGTTTTTGCTCATGACCTTCTTCAGCGTAGGATAGCATACCCTGAAAGCAGTTCCATGATCATGCAACTGTCCCTTCTTGCTTCCAGTACGATACATTCCCATCCTGATTTCCACCTTGATTCCACCTGTAGCAATCAACTCCTTAAACATGGGGAAATCGAAATGGAATACCTCTAAATTGTCAACTGTGATAGTGGAGTTACCATTGTCATCAGTGCTGTTCGTGTAATTGAACAAAGCAAGATTTTTAATCTTTGACATACTCTTCTTGATCTCACTATAGTCCCAATAAGCATCATCGGCATTGGATACAGGAAGACCAGTCTCAGCATCAGCAACCTTGATGAGCAATCGTTGTTTCACATCATCCATCTCTATTTTGAAATTGTAGGGGTTGGATTTTGTCTTAGTGTATTCATTGGAGCCAATGGTTGCATTCAGCCTCTTATAAGGCTCTCCGTTCTCATCAAGAACAGTCTTTCCATACTTCTTGCGAATGAGGTTCCCATTGACAGGACTCTTACTGAACAGTGTTATCATAGAATTAGTGGATGCACGACGCGACTTGAATTCAATGCTATTCCAATCAGGCTTTGCAAGGTTGTTAGCCCTCTTATCAAACAGCGTTTCAATGAACACGCCTTCAGATCCATCATGTGTCTTATCATAGATGAACTCTTTCCCCTTGATCTTCTCATCAAAGATCTTCATCAGTTTGTCGTAATCCTCGGCGAAAGAGTCATCCTCGTCGCTGTCATCTGCCTCATCGTGATGAACGGGATCATTACTAACAGAACGCTCATCATCTGTGGTATCAGCAGCGCTCTGCTCACTATCATGATGAGGGGATAGCGTAATGGATACAGGGATATATCCCTCATGATCTGCTAAATAATCAATTGCAGATGACTTGATCATTCCTGTGAAATGGAATGTCTCATTCTGCATAGTTCGCAGCGTTGCAAACTCAATGTCAATGGGGGTAAGAGTATCATTATCAATGCTGGTAATGGATATCTGACCATCCTTGTTCTTCATCTGCATTTGAGAGACAGAGAATTCTAGTGTTGAGTCTGTAGTGGTAATCTCAAGTAACCACGTGTAAGGATTGATCAAAATCTGACCTTTCTACGATACTTCTGATTGATCACAATGTATCACGTACATTATGGACTGTCAACTTTCGGCTATGACTCTGCAGAGCAAAGATGACAGCGCAGTTTTCAGGGGAAGATTTGCTTTTCGTCTTGGATCAGTTCTTCTTTGATTCTGCGAGAATAATCTCGGCAAGTCGAGCAGAATCACTGACATCGTAGATCTTGGACCCATCCTTTTCCATGGCAGCGAGAAGACGCGTGTCGAAAAGGGATGCTGACATTCCTCCCTTTTTCAGAGTATAGTTGAAGTCGTAAATGAAGTATCGTACAGCGGAGAGGATATCGTTTACATTTCTGACGGACCAGATACTGATGCCATATCCCATGTCTACGGCCTGACCCTCCCTTCATCAAGAGAGATTTAACTCATCAATCGCTCTTCTTGCCTGTGTTGACCATAGGGGTAGATCCCTCGGGAACAACAACAAGATTGCTGTCCTTGCCAATGTCACGCAGTGCATCAATGTACTGCTTCTGAAGAACCTTATCACTCAGGGACTTATCCAGAGTAGCGTTAGCCTTGGCTTCAGCCTCAGCATTGATTCTCTTGACTTCAGCATTAGCCTCGGCTTCAGCCTTTCGCTGATCACCCTCTGCGCGCTTAACCTTAACATCAGCCTCAGCGGCCTTCAGACGAGTAGCAGACTCCTGTGCAGCCACGAAGCCTTCCTCAGTTGCCTGAGGGTAGTGCAGTGCCTGCAGAGCAACGGATTCAACGATCACACCATTGTCACCCCAACGGTCACGAAGCGCTTCATCAATACGCTGGTTGATCTCATTTCTCTTTTCTCGTGTTTCTACAGTAGTGTACTCAGAGAAGATGTTTCGGACAACAGAGGTGATGTCCCTATCAATCAAACGCTTCTGCAGGAATTCCTCTGATGAATAATCAGAGTAGATTTCGACCAAGTTCGCAGGATTGATGGAGTACCTAACATCAATGTCAGCATGACCTGTTACCTTATCCCTGTCACTGATCTGAATCGCGTTTCCACCTTCCTCATGTCGTCCATTATACGATACCTGCTGGTTGCGGATGTCAAAGTCAACTGTGGAAACCCATGGAGCCTTGAAACCAAGACCCTGATCTGCATCCACACCGACAACCTGACCCGTGAAGCTGCGAAGAACCTTTGCTTCACCGGGGTCTTGTGTGTACGTAGCCGACATAACTGTAGTAATGACGAGTACAGTCAATGCGATAACTCCAACAAATCCAGGAAGTACTGTCCTTGTGTCATCTCCTTCCTCCGCAAACTTTTTATTGACGAAAGAATTCATATTAAAACCGATCAGCGCCACGATAGCGCAGATAACTGCTACTGCGATCCATCCCATAAGATGTGTTCCTTTCTATGATGTGATGAACAGATCATATAAAATCACAGGAATTTTCGCAACTATATCGAGGTATGGCTCAGTTTAGCCCACGGAGATATTTCTGATACTCGTTCTTGGTAAAGAACCCTTGTCGCCCCATCATCTCTTCTGCCTTGATGAGAATAGGTTTAGGTGTAGCAAGAACGTACTTTATTGTTGTCTTCTTGATCTGTGGGTTGTCGCTTTTGAATCTTCTGGTGAACTCCGCAATGAACTCTTTCGTTCTCGATTCAATCGTCACAACGTTCACATCAGAGTTCTTTCCCTTACCCTTCATGGTCTGCTCATATGAATAATCAAGTTCATGACCATGTTCCATGAGAAGATCAATGATCAAGTGCAAGTCCCATACTGTAATCTTACGCTTCTTGTTACCCTGACCTGGCCCAGCACTCATTTCTGAGATCTGACACAATCCTGATCTCTGTGCATGCTCTGTTCCCAGTTTTGTCTTCTCATCTCTGAGTCCAAGAGCATCTAACCATTGACCAACCTTGTTGGCAGATACAGAGAAGTACATACCAATGGTTCCAAGGTTGACGTACTCTGGCTCATCGAATTTTTTCTCTGGCTTATTCTGGTTGACAGCCTTACGAGTAACTGGATAGCCTGCTTTTTTCAATAGTTCCATCACGCTGTCAATATTCCAGATAGCATTCTTCTCACATATGTCAATGAGTCCTGCTTCCACTGCCTTCTTTGTAGGCTTTCCCTCTGCACTCATGCAACCATACTTATTGAGAATGAATCTCAGTGCTGTAGCATCCATGTCATTGAAATTTAAATGTAGCGATTGAGAGGAAGAGTGTGATGGATGTTTGCCTGTCAAGTAACGTTTCACTGGTGGTTCAAGTCTGGTCACTTTTTCCTCTTTCTCGTATTCGTTGATGATCTATCATATCAAGATGAAATATAAACAATCAGGTTCTCTGCAAGATGACATGACAGCATTCTGCACATTCGACTTGACCCCGTTGTGAGATCAGTTGAAGTTTGGAGTTGCATATCATCAGATCACCTGCTATTGTGATTCCAGAAGCAACTTAGCAGACAGGAAAGATACGTGTTTTTCAAGAAGAATAAGGCCAAGGGAGTTACACTCCTTGATGAGTTTGTGGACAACATTCTCGTCAGTCATCGTGACTTTGGACATGAATTCATTCGAATCAAGGACATTGACATTGGATCTTCATCTTTTATTGGTGAAGCGGAACTTCGCTTCAGTGATCAGGAGCATGCTTTTTCTTACCTCGCTGGAACAACGTGGGATGTTTCAAATTTCGTTAAGGCGTTCCCAACAGCTAACTTTTTATGACCATTTTGTTATACTAAATCATCATAAGAATCACGAGAGGCGGAAGGGGTAATAAAATATGATTGATTTTTACACCCTTTTCGCATTGTGGGGCGATGTTCTATGACCATCGCCAAAATCAACCCAGAAAACCTCAATAAAACCTACATTGGCAGTATCCACCCCAACGAGAACTGGGCTCACTTCCTCAAGATTGCTGGTCACCTTGGTCACCTCAAACGCCTCGATTACCAGCGTAATTACGGGTCAGAACAGCGCTTTGAGAATAAGCAGAGGATCAAGGAAAGAGTCGATTTCCTCCGCTCTCACGGTATTAATGATGTGCTGGCTAAAACCATCATCAATGATAATGACGCTCAATTTGCGCTTGCCAAGAGGACTCGCAAAGCAAATAGGACCGAATGGCACAAGGATGTGAAGTATGCTACATCCAGACCTAAGAGCGCTAAAGCACAAAGACGCGCCGAAATCGCTCAGAAAAACCTCGACAAAGGCTGGTTCCCTACCATCACCCACGGTGGCAACAAATTGTGGCGTGAAGCACAGTTTAATCCTGAAAAAATGGTGGAGTTCAAGAATCGACGCCTCTGGTTCGGATCAATAGGTCGGAGTGATGACACCTCAAAACGCCTATCAAATCAAGTGATTCGGGTTAATGAGGACGCTCAAATCTGGATCAATGTTCCTGCTTTCTACCTTCAGGAATCAGGATTGACGGACAAGTGGTTGAACATTGGAAATCTCCGAATGAAGCACGGTTTTTCGGAGATTCTTTACCACCGTCAATCTGGCAAGAGTGTCACTTTTCATGTCCAATTCTTGCGTGGTAAATGGTGCTTGCGTGCGACCTTGCAGAAGGAGTCCGTCCTGAAAAACCCTGATTCTCGTAGGGTTTTGGGTATGGACGTGAATGCTGGTCATGTGGATTTCATCATTCTTGATGAGTTCGGCAATCCAGCATCACGACCAAAAACCCTGAAATTCAGGAGTAAAAAAGACATTCTCGGCGTAATTCAGAGAGCGCTCAAATGGGCTTCAGATCGTGGGGTGACCGCTGTTTATGCTGAGGATTTGGCTGGACTGCAGCGTCGAGTCTCCCGCAAGGGAGCGGGTGCTTTGAATCGCGCTACATCAAGTATTCCCAGCGGTGCGATCAAGCGGGAATTGGTCGATCAGTGCGGTGATCGTGGTTTGGTTTTAGAGTTTGTCGATCCGGCATATACCAGCAAGAACACTGTGTTCTGGGCTGATGTTGTGCGTGGGGATACTCATCAAAAGGCTTCCTACCTGATTGGTAGGGTGGGGTTGGGTTACAGTATTTCTCCCAGAAGTAATGTGGTTTTACTTGATTCAGAGGGCGACAGCGGACGTTCTTTGGTCAGCGTGAGAACTGGGGAAATATTGGCTCAACTCGGCAAGAATGGCAATCTACTTTCGGACTCAGTGCTGGAGTAAAAAATCGCTGTTTTTGTGTGAGTTCTATCGGGTCTCTCACCTATTAGGTTGTCCTAATAGTCAAAACAAAAGACCCGTTCTTCTATGCTTCGGCAATCAACTTGATGAAAGATCATGTCAATATTCACCAAAAGGAAGCACTAGAAATCATTCGTGCTTATTTTAATGATGTTGTTCGTGATTACGAGCCGCTGTCGGAAATTCCTTTTAATGAGATCTCCAAGGCTTTCTATTATCGTTGGGATGCATCAGGTGAAGATGTTGATATCCATCGACTTATCGCAGAGAGGGAAGTCAAGAAGGCTACAGGAGAGTCTGTGAACTCGACAGAACTTTATGAAGATTACAAAAGCATCATTGATGATCAATTTATTATTTCAAAGAATGGAATTGTTTTCAAGATGGAGTATATGCGATGAACACCACTGATAGCGTTTTCAACATCAAGATGATTGATGGTGACATCTTCCTGATCATCGATGACAAGGAAATCAAAGCCAACAATCTTGCTTACGTTACGGGTAAGGAGATTTCTGACGATATGCGAATGCAACTTGCGCATAAGCGGATGAATTCTATTCTGTCTGATTTCGAGGTTGAATTCTTTGACAAGAGCAAGGAGGAAGTGTTGAAGATCTGTTCAGCATTCCTCTACCTGACTGAAGGTAAACACCTTTTGTCTGTGAACGCTGGCTCTACTGCGAAGTCAAATTATAAGGGACAGTATGACAGTGATGAGCAAATGATGAGAAGTACTGCGAAAAAGGGAACTGATCCGTATGTTTTTGACCTGATAGATTTCGATAAGTTCAAGATGAAGAATCATTACTCTCACAACGGATTGTACTTCAAGAAGAGTCGTTGAGGACAGGAGGGGTGATCATTGACTCACACCCAAGTCAATGATCACCCCTCCTACTCTATGATGCAATAATCATCCTAGTTTTCTCTTGCATTCATCACCAATCGTCTTGGTGGAGTCCTTGAGTTTTGAACCACAACGCATACATGTACCAGGCCCGTACTGACGAGTCATCTGTGGCTGACCAAAACCATCTGCAGGAGCCACGTGTGTCACAGCAATTCCTTTAGAAGCAAACATAACGATATCTTGCTCTCGGTCATCAATAGCCTGAACAATGACCAGACCTTCTTTTTGAAGAGCATCTACTTGATCCGATTTGTGCAGATTGGATGGACGGAAGTCTCCTGCTGCTTTCATGACCAATCTGGACATCTTGATCCCACTTCTCTCAATAGCAGAGATCAGTTCTTTAGCATAGTCATCACTGCGTCCTGTGAGACCAATGATGTTGATGTTTTCATTGTCTCTCAAAGAGTTCGCAAAGTCTCTGACGCCCTCATTGACATCCGCCTTGGTGATAGAGGTATAGAAGCCGTGAAAGTCTTTCTTCTTACCCTTTTCAACTTTAAGATACTTTTGAGAGTCTTTTTCATTGTCGAAGAGTGTTCCATCCATATCGACAACAACAACTGCTTTGCCCTTCATAGGGTTGATAGCAGCCATCTTCTCGTTGAAAGAATCCACTCTTGCTTTTCCTGGCCTATCAGGGTCAATAGAACTCATGTTCCCTTGACCTTTGTTCTCATGATAAATGAACGTCTTCAAGTTACCCTTGCGTCCATAAGCACTCTTTGCCATGGAATCTATGACTTCTTCAGGAACAAATCTTCCTCCCTGTGATGCTCTGTGCGCATTCCTTCGTTTGCATTCATCTACAGGAACGTTAAAGTGTTTCTGTTCAATCTCTGCTCCATACTTCTTGGCAAACATTATCATTTTGGGAGAGAAACGGGTGTTGAGATTGGTGTCATCACAGATGACACGCTTTCCTTCTCGGAGTCCACGTGAGATTATCTCTTCTTGAACTTGAGTGACTTGTCCTTCTTTCTTTCTGTCAGGATTTCCTTTATGGTAGGATTCTCCAAACAGTTCTGTTCTGATATCATCCCTGTTCACCCTGATGGTGTTCCCTGTGGGATCATTGCGAACTTGTTCTTCTGCCCATGTAGATTTTCCTGAACCAGGCAATCCATGCGTCATGACAAATTTTCCACCCATTATACTGTTCTCCTAATTGTTTTAATAAGTTATTTCTTTGATTAGTTTTCTAAAATCTTCCTTAAAAATAAGTAAGGGACAGCAATTGATCTGCTGGCCCTTACTTGTTGATGTATGACTGTCAGATTGCAGCGCCTTCAGGTAAGCAGAGACATCCTTACCACCAACAGAAGGGTTGTCAATCTGCTTCACGATCTTGCCAGTATCCTTGACAGTTGGTGCTTCAATGCCAAGGTCAGCAATGGCCTTCACGATCAGTGATTCCCTTGGTCTCGTACTCCTGTGCGGTCTTCTCGCGGGCGGAAACCTGCTTGTTGAGGAAAGATACCATCTTGGCGTCATCGAACGTCACAGGCCCCTGTGGGGTCTTCTCAGCGTTCTCAAGGTCGCCGATCACCATGCGCACAACGTCCATCCTGTCCTTCACGGTGGAGGAGGGGCCAATCGCTTATATATTAACCAGAAATGATCCCAGATCGCCTGCATGGCAGGAAGACTCCATCGGAGAACATCTCCCGGCTCGCTCTATCAACAGAATTCAACACGTGGCATCTGTTGCACGAGGCGACTATGTGTGGTACGGTAATTCCATACATGTTTCATTATGCCATGCTTACAAGACCACAAGAAGGACATATTATGTTTTTTAGAAACAACAAGAAGAATAAGGGAAGTCGGACGACATGGTTCGATAATTTCGTAGGTAATATTTAGGTCAAACACAGAGAGACCAACGATGAGTGGGTTAAGATGAAAGATCACACTTTCGACAGAGTGCAGAATGTCTCTTCCTGCCATGTCGCATTTGAAAAGAATCATGCAACTTCACTGTCGATGAGTGAGAGGACCTACGTCCTGTGAGGTAGCGCTTGACTGGTGGCTCCAGTGACTCCATGATACCTTCTTTCCATGTCCTTTTGACTCAATGATATCAAGGAGACCGCTTTGGGGTGATGTGCCCATGGCAACTCACATTTGCTATGATGCTATTATCATGAGGATGCCGCAAGAAGGGATAGCAAAAATATGGATGTCATGCAAGCATATAATGAATATGCAGAATTAATCAATAAAAGCAACCTACTGCCTATCATTGTCATCATTGTTGGTAGTATTGCGCTTTTTGTAATTATGGGGATACAGTTCCGGATGGAGTCCAAAGGGGAGGGGACTCTTGGCACCATGATAGCGATGATGGCTTTATTGCCTCTTACCATTTTGTGCTCTATTTTTTCTCCTTCATTGATTCATCAAGACATTGTAAGTGCTTCTGATAGAGTCTCCGACTCTGCGTTGCGCAACATCCAAGAGAACTACAACATTGCAGAAGCCAAAGTCTCCTCCGAAGACGAAAAAACAGTCTTTTCCGGTGAGAAAATTCCTCTCTGGGCATCCTTTGATCCCAAGGAGAATCGGAATAGCATCGACAAGATGAACTACATAGATATCAAGTCCGGAGAGGTCATCTATCGTTACTACTTGGAGCTCAACCAGGACGGCGACTTGACTCTCATCAAGGACGCCTCATCTACCGCCCCTGATCCTGAAGAATTGAGGAAATGATACGATGAACATCAATGATCTTTACCGCGACTATGTATCATCCACTGTCGAATACGATCAGTGGTCAACGCTGTACACTACGATACACTTTGTCATTTTTCTCCTCGTGTTTGCCTTGCTTCTATTCACGGTCATCTCGGATCGAACGAACAAGGCCATCATTTTTACAGGATTGCTTGGCCTCGTCATAGCGGTTTCCGGCGCGATGGGAGGATTCGAAAAAACACTCAACCCCACAGCGGTCAATGCGACCGCTCAGTTGAGCAATGAAATGGTCGATGAAATTGATCGACAGATCAAAGACACTTATCGAGTTGATTCTGTCTCCTTTTTCTACGCTCATGAAAAGGAGAATATGAATGAGGAAATGAAAGAGGAAAGAATCAAAACGAATAAGCTCTGGGGGCCTCTCTCCTTTTCTGACACCAAGAGGGGCATGAACGATCTGAACTTCGTCAATGTGCGCGTTGGTGACAACGCCTACAAGTATTACATCGAAGCTGATGAATCAGGCAATGTTCAGTTGGTCAAGAACTCCATCTCTGATGCCCCTGACCCCTCTACCTTGAGAAAGTGACATATCGCTTCTAGGTCACGACAAAACACCCATGGGCACAAGTCATGCAGTTCTCTTATTGACATCTCTGTCCAGAGCCTCAATCAGATCTGACTTGGGAAGAGATCGAGGGCCTGTGGTGTGGTCGATACTGGGGAAGGTGAGAGTGTTGATCAAGGCGACAAGGGCATCAGTGGGAACCTCAGAGATGTTCTTGACGAAGTAGTTGCTTGATGGTGACTTGCTCAAGTCAAAGGATGCCTTGCCTGCATTGCCTCCCACTCGTTGGATTCTGAAGTCACCATCATCGGGATTCTTGACGAATTCAATGACATTGCTCAATCTGTGTCCCGCGTGACTTCACGAGTCACTCTTGGCTCATCTTTTCGTGCCCCCTTTCTCTGTATGGTTATCATTGCAAAAATAGGGAGTTAAGGCTGTTTGATCACCTTAACTCCCTATTTTAACACGAATCGACTCAAAGAGCCTTGATGTAGGCAGAGACATCCTTACCACCAACAGAAGGGTTGTCAATCTGCTTCACGATCTTGCCAGTATCCTTGACAGTGGGTGCCTCAAGTCCAAGGTCAGCAATGGCCTTCACGATCATATCATTGACCTCATCGGCAGAAGGTGCTGCAGGCAGGTACTCCTTGATCACAGAGATCTCATACTTCTCCTTCTCTGCACGATCAGTGATTCCCTTGGCCTCGTACTCCTGTGCGGTCTTCTCGCGGGCGGAAACCTGCTTGTTGAGGAAAGATACCATCTTGGCGTCATCGAACGTCACAGGCCCCTGTGGAGTCTTCTCAGCAGTCTCCATGTCACCAATGACCATACGAATGACGGCAAGCTTGTCCTTCTCGCCAGACTTCATGAATACGGTTCGATCATTGATCAGTGTATCTCGAATGCTCATCATCTTCTCTTCTCTGTTGATAGCTTTGCAAACAGTCCTACAATACTCGACTATTGTCCAAATGTCAAGCAGATGCGAGAGAACTTTTCTTCGCCTTCGCCCACTATTCAGTCGTGGGCACATCAGAAAATATTTAAAAATCATAAAAATGTCATATATTTTGTAGAAGTCCATAAAGTAAATATGTTTAAATATATAAAAGTGATTCTAAAAAGTATGCGGTTTAATGTCTTTATTAATAAAAATACGATTTACGTTATTATAAATAGTTTTAACAACGTAAATCGTATTTTTATTAAAATGAAGAATCACTTAGTTTTGAAATTCTTTAATCTAAAGAAAATTCCAAATATCCCTCTCATAATTGCGATAATCAAGCCAGCAAGAAAGGTGATGTTACCATTCTTGTTAGCCTCTCCTGTATCTACAAATACAGCCTTATCGTCCGTCTCCTTAGTCTGATTTTGCTCTGACTGTGGAGTTGAAGTCTCCACAGGAGTTGGGGTTGGAGTCTCTACTGGAGTTGGCTCAGGCGTTGGAAGGTCGCGTGGAGATCGAAGAGATGTAATGCTCTGAATCCCCTTCCTTAACCCCCGTCTTTATGGTCATCGAAGACGGGGGTTTAGTCATCACACCATAGTGACACGTACTGCTTGTAGCAAAGGAGATATACTCCAACGTCCAAAGTCATTTTCCCCACTATGTACTATGTGCTATGTGCTCAGCAGTACGGACAGCAAGGTCGCCCTCATGATGGGAAAAGAAATGCTCGACAATCAAGAAGTCAAATCGATTTCTTGTATTTGAATACTTACATTGATATGCTTCCCTAAGCGTTGAAGGTTCTTTTCAATATAAGACGCAGAGAGATTTGTGTAGAGATAGAATCCCTCATATACCTCATTGAACCAATCCCGCCTTGTGGTCACATAGCTTTCGTCTTTCGTGAAGAATGATGGTGAAATGTCAGTTAAATTCATTATGATAGATCTAGGAATCTCATCTTTCATCACAAGAGTCCAGTAATCGCTATACGCTTTCTTTCGACTTTCTGCCTTCACTGTTCGCCCTTTAGTATCGGTAATTTCAAATTTGCCATGACGACTGGAGGCGCTCTTTGACTGTGTGTTGTAATGGCGTGGAATGTGAGTAGAATCGACACCATCTTGAACAGCGCTTTTACTCTTTTTTGACTTGCTTTGAACTCTGGTCTTCTTTAAGATATCCACCTTAGCTGTCTTGGAGAGTACTGTCATCGCTGTACTCAATGAGCCCAACGCTCTACTCTTCTGAAAGAACTCAATGTGAGATGTATTGCCGGGAAGGACATTCTCTACCTCAAACCCTGCCACCTTAAACTTCTCAATCAGTCGTGCTTCTAAGAAATCCAGTTGGGATTTATCCAATCGAGAATCTTCGCGTGCAAAGAAGATGACTTGACTCCACCATGGCTTTGTTTTCAAGTGCTCTTTAATGCGATCAATGATTTTTCCTGATGCTTGGCCTACATATCTCTTGTTCCCATCAATGAGAATGTAAATGCCTGGCTTTTTGACTTCCTCTATTTCAGCAAGAAGCCCAGCGTCCTCTCTGTTGGCTATGACCACAACAGTAGGTTCTTCATGATAGACCTCGATGGAGTCGTCTCCGTCCCCCTCTGTCCATACAATCACATGCTTAGGCATTTTGTCTCCTTAACCCTTGATGGCACCATGCAAGCAATATCCTAACTTTGATCAGATATTTGCAGAAATGTGTATGTGGCAGGAACAAACGAAGAGGCGGATCACCGTTTCCAGTGATCCGCCCCAAATGTTACTCTACTATATCAAAAAAGTGTCCATTCGACAATATGTGTGACAAAAGTGACACCTTTGCTGCCCCTCATGCCTGACTCCTTGACTTCTCCTCATCGTTTGCGTTATCCTGTCTTTGACACCATAGCCCTCCACGAGCGAGGATCATGGGTGAGATTACAGTGAGAGGAATTGACAGTGTCCAAGAAGAACGACATGAAATGGCGGGACAAAGTCAAGTCGCTGCCTCTGTAGAATACTCATCAGGGATAGTAAATGATCGATTATTATCCGTCATATCGATAGTATCCATCAAGTAAGAAAGAGTCTTCTCTCTTGAGTACACATAATTGCCAGCAGAATTCCTGTTCCTAAACCTTGAGATCTTCTTCAAATAATCTTGTACTTGGTGAGAATGGGTAGATGTCTCCATAGTTTTTCTCCTATCAGTCATCTACCCACTTTCTCATTTCATGCTGGATTTGTCAAGAGGTCTGTAGTCTTCTCTGTCAACCACTGTGACATTTCCTCAACTTGCTCAATTGTCAACCCTATAGAACTCTTAGGGGAAATGAATTTGTGAGGTGATCTGAATCGCCAGTCAAGATCGTTGGCCCAATATTTAATTGCTTCATCATCTACCCAGATGTAAGGTCTATCCTGACGGGAGAGATCATTGAAGATGAAGTCGCGTTTCCATTCTGTCCATTCCCTTTTGGGCGCTCTTGCCTTCTGCACGAACTCAGGCGGGGCTACAGTATAGTTATCTTTGTTGAACCCCATGATGTCCGCTGCTGTGTCAATGTCATGCTGGTCGCACCATGTGGTTACCCAGACCATTTCCGCACCTGTAAGTTCAAGCATATCAATGAATGCATTCACCACGTTCTGTGACCAGTGAATTGTTTCCTTGGACTGCAAGTATTTACTCTTCGTGTCAATCTCAGAATGCTTGATATCCTCTGAATTATTCTTGGGGACATTGAATACCCCGTCAAAATCCATGTATACTACGCAAGGCTTGTGCATATGTCTTCTCTCCAAATCTTCGTTAGTCACCTATGAATACATCATAACAAGTTGCTCATGAAGATATGGTAGAGACTTTTAGTATTAAAGTACGAAAGCCGCCTATTATGGGCGGCTTTCTGACCTTTCGAGTCAGCAGAGTATCAGTGGTTGTTGCTCTCTCGTGCTCGAAGTTCTTCTTGAGTTTCCTCAATGCCATCAATATCAGCAATGTGATCCGAGTCATCATTAACATCGTTGATCTCTACTTCTTCAACAGTGAAATCCTCAGTATCTGCATCAGAACTTTCTTCCACATCTACAGGGGCAGCATCAGTTTCCTCTGTGGGGTCATTATCAAGTGATCTTTCAGAAGAGCCATCTTCGTCGGGGAGGGATGAGATGTGTGCATGAACAATGAGTTCTCCATCTCTTTCTTCAAATATTTCATCCATGTCAAGATAACGATAGATCTCCTTGGAAGCATTCTTTACAGCAAGGAGGCTTTCATCAATGGTCTCAACGATGGAATCATTGACAGCAACAACGTTCATCAATTCATTTCTATACTTCTTTTCGAAGTCCATGATCATTGCAATTCTGCTTTGATATGTCTGCTCTTGTTCCTTGAAGTTTTCAATCTTGGAATCAATTTCTTGTTGTGCTAAATCAATAGCATTTTCTGCTTCTTCTTTTGCTTTTGTGAGGATTTCAGACGCTTCATTGTTGGCTTCCTCAATGATTCTCAACCTCTGGTTTTCAGCATCTTGAATAATCTCTGATTTCTTATTCAATCCATCTTGAACGTGTTCATTGTAAACTCTTTCTGCTCTTTCGAATAGTGCTGCCACTCCTACTGCTGTGCTCTGGGTAGTGGAATCTTTGTGGTTATCTTCTACTGTCATGACATCTTTTCCTTGGTCTTGAAGATCATTATGGTAATCATAGTTCTGATCGCCTTCAATGAAAGCATTTATTTTCTCAATATCATGATCATTCAATCCAGTTCTGCCGTCTGGGGTAATGAAAAGAATGTCTCTTGGTGAAGACTCAATCCATGATTGATAAATGTCGCTGTTTTCATCTTCCACCCAAACGAATCTGTCTTCAATGGATCGGCTTTCGATGAATTCAACTATGTTGTTTAACTTTTCATTTGTCCAGTCAGAGAAATTAATCCATTCGCTGTCGGGCAATCCTAATGCAGAGAAGATCTCATTGGAATCTTCGTGATGGGAAGATGCCCAGACAACTGTGACATCATCTCTTGATTTCCATTCTGTGATTGCGTTAACAACAGAAATCCTTATGGGCCATGTGGTATATTGACTTCTTGGAAGAACTTCATGTTGCTCTTCTACAGGTATTGAATATAATGGTGATACCGCACCATCAATGTCTAATAAAATATAGATCATCAAATTTCCTTAACGATAGAATTATTTCCTTTGTCTACACCATGAACATCCTTAGTGGTGAAACCAAGCGTAATATGGAGATCATGTGGTGGGAGGCCAACTTCTTGTCTCCACGCGTTCACATTGTCGTCTTTGCATACGAGGAACCACGCTTCAGATTCCTCATTGGATGCTTTCCCAATTCCTACAACGTGTAGATCAGAAACAGGTAGAGGAGAGGGGAGATTTTCAAGTTTCTTTCCATACTGTTTCTTTATTGACTTTGTATCTTTAGGGCTTACTATGGTGACATGGTATTCACCCTTGCCATCTCTTTCTTCTTTCTTTGCCATCATTTGATCTGCATGATCATGTCCTACAAGATTTCTCCATTGGTCAATATGATGTTGGATCTCTTCTTGCTCTACCTTTACTCCGTAGTAGGAGTAATACTTCATTCCAATGATCTCTCTTTGGATTCCGCTATCATTTGGAGTTGAAGGTGTTTCTATCGAAGAATCCGTAGCATTTCCTGCATGTTGTGTCTGTTGTTCGTTGCCAAAACGTGTGAGAGTGCATGGTCTCTTCTCTGCTTTGCATTCTCTCACATTGCCATCTTTAGACACATGGTACTTGGTGGTCATAGTAACTCCTCATATCTGTATAGTTGTGTTCAATGTCCAATGGTCACTATACACATTATATTTATCTTGCATTTCAAAGTCAAGAATGTCGCCACGTTTTCCATGATTCCATCCTCTTGTCAAAATATAATCAATTCTTCTATCAGGGATTCTCATGTACTCTTTCAATCCTGACCTTTGCGCAGTCAGCCTAGCATAGTAGTTATCTCTAGGAGAGCATGTAGCGTAATTGTCGTTGGTTCCGGCTGTTGACCATGCATCTATCCAATATGCTCCTTGATTTTCAGTACCTATGTCTCTTCCTGTAAGGAATCTGTATTCTCTGGAATCATCGAAAGCGTTAAGGTCTCCGCCGATAATGCTTAAAGAATTATCTTCTAATTCCAGTTCTCTTGCTGTTTTGTCTACTCTTTCAAAAACCTCAAGTCGTTCTAAGATGTTTGTTGCTCCCCAAGGTCCGTGAATAGAGAACACATTGATTGTTTGACCTGCCACTGATGTTTTTACACATGTGACAAATCGGGCAATAGAATCACATAAATTTACTTCATTGAGGATCTGTTTTGAGAACACTGCTGTTCTTGAATTAAAAGGTGACCATGGATTTACGGAATACTTATTGATGGCATAGTATGGATGAGAATCCTTGAGAAGATTGATCATCAGATCTATTTCATTAAGTTCTTGTAGAGTGATGATGTCTGCGTTGACTACAATGTTCTCTTGAGAGAACAGTTGGTACCTTTTCGCTATCTCAAGTTCTTGATTATACATTAAGTTGGCTTGTGTTATCTTTAAAGTTGATTCTTTGTGATTCATGCTTATTAAATCCTATGCTCATTATTACTGTATTTCAATATTTCATCGATAATATCTTGCTTGGTGTTATCAGGGTTGTCTCTAAATCTTTTCAATGCTTCGTAGTCATGGTAGTATTGTTCTCTTTCTTCGTTAGTGAATTCTGTTCTAAAAAACTGTCCTTCTTCTCTGATTCTTCTCATCATCCATGCGCCTCTCAATGAAGTTTTGATAGACTTGTCTTCCCGTTTCCTCTCCGAAGACCCTTCTAGGGGTGTCTGATCCTTTATCTGTGTCTTTGAGATATGCCCATGATGTTTGATGTAGTATTCGTAAGGATTGAATCTCAATGATTTCATATAGGATTCATACTTTCCTTGAATGTTCATTTTGCCGGATCTAAGAAGATCAATCTCATTAGGGATGCCTTCTTTCACCTTGTCAGAGAATTTTCCTATGGTTGTGATCCTGATGTCCATTCCATCATCAAAAACATTATGATAATCGTTGTGCTCATTCTTGCCTTCAACGACGACGATGATATCTCTGTCAGAATCAGGAGATTGCAATCCGTAAAGGCCAGATCCAAGAAGGCCATAAGATACTACTTCTTGTCTTGCTATTTTCTTATCCACTCTGCTGAGACCTTCTTTGACTTCATCAAGGGTGAGTTCGTTGATATCTGGTTTTTCTGGAACAATGATGCTGGGGGTTTTTGGTTTTTTCAGTGAGAATGTAGATCCACCCATCTGTTCTTCCAGAAGTTTCTCGTTGAGGATGATGGCGGCTTCTGGACTATCCCCATGAGTGGAGTACTTGCATGGTTTCTTTCTAGCCTCGCATTTTTCAGGCCGATTAGTAACGGTACTGAAGTGGTATCTATTGCCAGTCATGGAGCGTCCTCCTTCGTAGGTTGCATGTTCACGATCACTATGCTATCGTCCTTTCTATAGAAAGGTCATCACAACGAAAGTACAAACAAGGAGAACTTCTAGTGACCAAGTACCATTTGAACAACGCCAATCAGGCTATGGTCTGCAAGGCATCCATGCCGGAGCGTTGCACGTTCTACAGAGGCGAAGATGATAGCCGACACTATGATGACATTGATGCTGCTACGAAGGCTGCAGAAGAGTTGTCGGAGAAGCAGTTCTCGGCTGTTTCCACTATGAGCAAGAATGATGTGTGGAAGATGCATGTGGAGTCTGCTGAGGATACTGCTAAGGCTATGGATCATGTCAAGAAGTTGGCTGAGGCCAAGGATGAGCAGGGCTTGAATGATTTCATTGAGTCTCGTGTGAACAGTGATGTTCAGATGAATGTGATCGCTACCTTGGAGGATCTTGCTGCACAGGAGAAGGCGATCAGGGATGAGCGGGCTATGTATGAGAAGATGCTGAAGGATTCCACTCGCACTCGTAATCCTATTTATCTTGATCCTGAGACTGAGGCGGAGATGCTTCAGAAGTTGAGCAATGTAGGCGCTCGTGAGCGTAATCTTCGTCTTCTTGACATCTATGAGAACAAGAAGGCTTTGGAGAACAAATTTAACGCGTATCGTAGTGTTGCAGCTGTGGCTGCTTATGAGTCTTCTGTGCTTCGTGAGGAGCGTGAGCGTGCTGCTGGAACGTTCCTGACTTATGATAAGGATACTATCGGTATTCTGAAGTCTGAGGCTGCCTATGAACCTAATTCTCCCGAGTGGCATGCAGCCCGTGCTCGCGGTATTGGTGGTTCTGATATCGGCGCTATCCTTCGTGCTGATAAGGAGTTTGCTACAAAGAACTATGAGCAGATGATCAAGGCAAAGTTGGGTCTGCCGCCTGAGGAGGTGGAGACTGGTCCTGATTCTCCTATTGGTCGAGGTAATTGCTGGGAGGAGAAGATTCGTCAGGATTTCATTGATCGAAACCCTCATCTCAATGTGGCCTTTTCCAAGGATTCATGGGTTGGTCAGGGAGATAAGTCTTACCTGAAGTCTAATTTCGATGGTCTTCTTCTTGATGATGAGGGCAATGCTGTAGGAATTGTGGAGATTAAGACTGGACGTACTTATGATGGTAAGTGGGGAAATGTAGAGGATGGTATTGATGCCGTTCCTCTTAGCTATGCTTATCAGGCAATCTATTACGCTAAGAATGGCAATCTGAAGAAGGGTGTCATTGTTGCTCTTCTGAATGACAATGATTACAGGGAGTATCACTTCTCTATGGATGATCCCCGTGTGCAGGCTATGGCTAATAAGATTGATGTAGAAGTGGAGAAGTTCATTCCTAAGCTCAAGAAGATTAAGGAAGACCATGCCAATGGTATTGATGTCTTTGAGTCAAAGGCACCTAAGGGCTTCCCCAAGTCTCATGATGCTTCCAAGATGGCTGACAACCTGATGCTTTACACTGGCGCTCATAAGAATGAGAAGATTAAGTACATGCACGCTGTCAGTGAGGCTTATGATGATTGGGGCGATGATGGCGTGCGTTCTTTGTATGCTCAGTATCACCCTTCACAGGGTCGTAATGTTCCCATGGTGGGAATTGATATTGAGACTTCTGGTTTGAGTTCTACTACAGGTCACATCATTGAGGCTTCTGTTGTGGAGATCGACAAGGATGGCAACCAGAAGATCCTCTTTGATTCCATGTTCGACATTCCTGAGCGTGCGCATGCTGCTGGTGGGATGGGTGCTACTGATGTTCACGGGATCACCGCTGACATGGTAAAGGGAAAGCCGTATTTCACCGATCCTGATGTGCAGAAGAAGTTGGGTGATGCATTGAGAGGAAAGATCATTGTGGCTCACAATGCGCCCTTTGAGAACACATGGTTGACTACGTTCCTTGATGGTCATGCTGAAGAGCGTGATAAGGGTAACGTCAGGCTTCTTGATACCAAGGATTTGACTCGTGATCTGATGGTAAATACCAAGAACAACAAGATGGAGTCTTTCACTACTGGCAACGGTGTAGAGTATGAGAGTGCTCACAGGTCTCTGGCTGACACTCAGATGATGATGGAGTCATTGCATAAGTTGCAGTCTGGAAATGGCTATAAGTTCGGCTGATTCCAGTGCTTCTCACCCATGAAGAGGGGTAATTGTCTTACATGTTGACAATTACCCCTCTTTTTGATATAGTAAGAGTAAAGAAAAGGTTAACGGATAGTTAACCACAATTGGATAGGTGATTATTATGAAGAATTACAATGTGAGGACTATTGTTGGAGATCTCTACGCAAGCAACAAGGTGAGGAATATTTCTGATCTTGAGTCTATTCTGAAGAAGGGGAAGACTAAACTCAGCGATGGTACCACTGTGCTGTCGAATGTGATCAATGGTAACTATGTTCTCAAGACGAAGGGGCAAGAGTTCATTGTCGAGCCTCGTACTTTGAGGTTGATGGAGATTGAGATTGTTGGCTGATTGATAGTTGGCATAAGAAAAGGTGAGTCAATATTGACTCACCTTTTCTGTGTGTTCAGTGGGAATCAGAAGTCTGGGAAATTCTGATCAAGGTCACGATCAATTTTGTCCATAATGTCTTCTACAGTGTCGCCTGTGAAGACTTTGGTTGTTCCGTTTGGCATGACTACTTTGTAAGACATAATGATCACTCCTGTTGCTGTTGTTGACTTGTCAGAGTATGTTTCCTCTGTGGTGATGTATTCTCTAAAGCATCAAGGAAAGGGTTGACAGATTATTTCAAAAAATACCCTGGCGAATTTTTATCGGTAATTACAGCGTAATCTTGATCATCATAAATGTCGTCAGTCAAACTGTAGCTATTATCACTATTCTTTTGCTGATTATTTTCTTTTTCTTCTATATTTGTAGACACATTGTAATCAGAGGTCTCTTCATTGTTAACAGAATTCTGTGACCACACTATTTTACCACTGATAATCTGTCCACTTGAGAACTTGATGATCTCAATCTCTTCCTTCATATCTCTGAACTCTCTGAAACTTCTCTTGTCTCCATGCAGATTGTAAAGGAAGGTGTTATCAAGAGGAAGGAAATGTCTATCACTGACCGCAAGACAGACTACAGAGACGTAACTCTCTCCGCCTTCATTGAGCACCAGTTCCCAGATCTCGCCTTTGACTGCCTTGTACCAAGGGAGTACTTCTGGGTTATCATTGAAGTATTCTTCTAGGATAGAGTGTGCGTCATGGTTGATTTCTGGGATAGAGTCTTCATTGTATCTTCTTGAAAATAGATAGTGCTCCCCTGTCTTTTCGTTGAAGATGGTGGATGCCCAGCAACCTGTGTGTGGATCAACGTGGGGAGTGTAAACAACCCATTCAGGTGAAGAAGGATTCCTCCATCTTCCCATTGCCTCATCCCATTCATGTATTGTCATTCCTGATTCCATTTTGATTTATCCTTTCTCTAAGATTGAATTATAAATGAATATCTTGAATGCGTTTTAGGCAAAGAAAAACCTGAAGTCAAAGCATAATGTTGCTTCGACTTCAGGTTTCAGTGTTTTCTGCTGTGAGTTACTTCTTTGGGTTGTACATCATGGAGAGATTCTCATTGGTAGGGGCTTTAGCCCTTGTGCCATATTCAGAGATCTGCTCATGAATCTTCTCAAGCATCTCAATACCAAGTTCAGGCTTGCCTCGCTCACGTCCTCTCAAGTCTATCTGGACTCTGACTTGCTTCTTGGACTGAAGCCACTTGATGATGTCCTTGATTTTGCGATCCCTGTCGTTATCCGCAATGTTCAGATGGAACTTCTGCACTTTTACGTTGTTGTTACTGATCTTTCTTCTCCTTCTGTGGTACAGGCCCTTGTCAGGACTCTGCAGAAATTGGTGTATCGTTGATTATATCATTCCAGTACTGATCAGAACCCTCTGACCAAACAACTCGATTGTTGTCATAGGCCCAAGGTTCAACTGGGACAGTATGGAAGTTTATTTTCGCATCCTTGAGTTCCATGGCGATTGGGGCTACCTTGGAAACTGACCCAAGATTATCATTCACAGTCATGCTTGAGATAACAGTGGAAAGGATATTCAAAGACTTTTCAGGGTTAGAGATGATCTCAGGAGAGGTTGCTCTTTCTACCATAGCCTTCATCAGATATTGCTGCCTTCCGATTCTCTGAAGATCAGATCCATCTCCGCCACCGACTTGGAACTTTCTCGCTCTAGCGAAAGCAAGCGCTTCCTTGCCGTTAAGTCTATGTGTTCCTGCTTCAATGTCAAGGTCAGCACCAGATGCAACCATGCGCTCATTTACAGTGATGTCAACACCACCCATAGCATCAATGATAGTCTTGAAACTATCATAGTCTGCAACGGCATATCCATCAATGAATACTCCTGTATTCTTTTCAATAGTTGCAATAGTACAAGCAATAGAGGAATCGATGGTATCTCCCTGCGAGAAAGCAGCATTGAACATTTCTAAATCTCTTGCTTGTGTATACTGACCATTGGAAAGAGCACACGAGGGGAATTCAACCATGGAATCACGTGGAATGGAAACCATGTCTACATTCTTTCGATCAGCGGAAACATGAGCGATAATGGTGGTATCAGAACGTCTTCCTGTTGCTGACTGTTGATTGCCTGATCCTGTAGTACCTCTGTCTGTTCCGATGATGACGATGTTGAACGCTCTCCCCTTGTAACTCTCATCATAGTAGTTAGGGGATGGTCGCGCGCCATGGTTAAGGAACTGTTCAGCGTTTCCGATAACGAAATCACCATCAAGATCATTCTTTATTTGATAGAACTTCAGCGTTCCAAGAGTTAGTAAACCAATGAGTAAAACAATAATGAAACTCATCATCATAGGATGTCTCTTGAAAAAATTCTTTTTCTTCTGGGTGTCTTTCATTCTCCGTACTTCCCGTTGGTTTTCATGTTAATATCCTCATTCACTATCTGAACTGCTTGAAGGACTTTCTGGCCCAATGTTCTCTGAAACTGGTGCTTCAGGTGCAGCCCATTCAGACTGAGATGGGGATGTAGTCACAGATGGGGAAGGACTAGGTGAACTAGATTCTGTAGGAGAGGAAGACTCGGATGGAGAAGGAGAAGGCGACTCTGACGGATAGAGGTATTCTCCTCCAATTTCCTCACGGAAATTCTTTGCATTCCTAAATCTCTCGTAAGATAGGTTCTGGTTACGCTCAATATTGTCGTAGAACTTTTCCTCAAGGTCGTTTCGGTAGAAGTTCTTGTTAGCTTCTTCCTCTGCCTTCTTCTGAGAATTGATCTTCTCTTCTTCTCTTGCTTTAGCAAACAATTCGATCTGTTGATCAATTGCTTCAGACTTATCATTGATCTTCACAAGACAATTGTTGATCTGGTTTGATTTGACGTTGACTTCAATTGTAGTCATAGTGTCCTTGAGATCTTTGGCGGACTGAACAACTTCTTCACATGTGTCAAGTACTGCGGAGAGATCAGATCGTGCCAGATTGGCAGCAGCAATAGCTTCGGGAGTGTCTACTGTCTTCTTGGTCTTGATTGCAACTTCATCATACTTGTCAATAGTTGATTCAAAGTTGCTCAATGCAGCTGTATCAATGGACTGTGCTGATTGAGTCATTGAGTTCGTATTAGAAGATGAAGTACATCCTACTAATGCCAATGAAAGCATTCCAGCGGTTAAAGCACATGCGGCTTTAGCGTTCAAACTCACCTAAGTCTCCTATACATTGTGGTCTTTGCAGTATCATATCAAAGTTGTCAACTACTTTCAAACTGAGGTGAGGTAATATGCACGTAATATTGGGCATATTGCAATGATTGAGTGATCTTACAGATGTTATCTCTGATTTTTTTGCATGCCTCATCCTTGCTCTTGTCGTATTCAGTTTAACGAGGAGAGCAAAGATGTTTCATTCTACAGGTCTGAGATTCTTAGGATTCTCTGCTGTTCGTGTGTCAGATTCTTGGCTTTCATACTGCACAAGGACAAAGCGTGTACCTATGTTGGTGACAACACCAATCTTCTTCTCGGTTCCGTTGGATGAAATCTTCTCTACTTTCTGGCCTTCGTGGAACTTCCATGCATTCATGGTTCTTCCTCCTGTTCAGTCAAGTGCGATTTTGCGCACACCTGTGTAGTCATTGCAGTATACAATATCAAAAATCATACTAAAATTCAACGAGAAAGAACTTAGATTAATGATGAGTTAAAAACTCAATGTTTCCAAAAACAATGGTTAATTAAAAGATTCCCGTATTTTAGCGGCGATTCTCTCGTGATCGCCCGGCATACCCATGAGTTCAAATCCACCAAGGAAAGGAACATTCAACTTCTCCTGAACAATCTTTCCAGCAAGAAGATAGCCTTCTCCAAAGTTGGTGTTTCCTGATGCCACCACTCCTACACAATGGGATCGATTATTCTCATCATTGAGAAACTTGATCACCTGCTTAGGGACAGACCCTGCAACCCCGCCGCCACCATATGTAGGAAGGATAAGAACGTATTCTCTGTCCACGCTTAAGGGATCATCCTTCCTGTAGACAGGTATCCTGACTGAAGGAATGTCTAATTTCTCAACGAATCTCTTGGTATTCTCCGTTACAGATGAGAAATAAACAATGAACGGTTCTGACATGAAGATCACTTTCCTCTGGAAATCGTCAATGCATCCTTTGACGGTAAAATCAAAAGGATGCATTGAAAGAATTGCAACACCATCATTGTAACAAAATATTATTTTTGAAGAGGGTTGGCGACTGTTGCCCCAGATGGTATCCTAAAGTAATTTTGCTATAATATAAGATAAGCCATCAGAACAAAAGGAGG
>ERZ1031071.6-NODE-6-length-34218-cov-23.238796_pt1 | contig 34218 bp, 32 predicted proteins | sample MGYA00518589_ERZ1031071 | MGnify/ENA primary metagenome ERZ1031071 (study PRJEB33718, sample SAMN03159741) | human skin metagenome | collected 2014-05-20 | study: EMG produced TPA metagenomics assembly of the PRJNA266117 data set (Human skin bacterial metagenome and... | reverse complement strand
CTCAATTATATCAAAACTACTCTATACTACTATTGTATTTTACAGTTACCAACCCCATGTGCCGTCATCTTCATAGGAGAACAGAGAAGTCACACGTCTATCTGTCCCGTCCTTAACGTAGGAGTCAACAAAAATGATCTTCTCATAATCCTTTTCGTTGATGGAGTTAATTGACTTTGCAATGAGTTCAGCAAGGCTGTTATTAGTCATGTTTTTTCAACTTTCTGTGCTGTCTTACTTTTGATGATGGTATGGTTATTCTACTGACAATCCAAGAGTAGCATGAGGTAAGAAAGGAATCAAGGGATGTTTCCAAGAAAATTATTAGTGGAGAGAAGATGAAAAGAGAGTAATGGAACATCTGATCCAAGTCGATAGTTATCATGTGTTATTGTGTTGACAAAGCGTGAGAAGTGATGTATGCTTTTCTGGAAACGAGTTCAACAAAGTAATCATGAACAGGAAAGGTGTTGACTATGAGATCAATGTTCCGACACTTCAACCCACTGAAGAATTTCCGAAGGGGTTTTGCTACTAATTCCTCATCTTCGCACTCCTTTGTCTATATGAAGGAGCCAAGTCCTCGTGCCTATAATGATGAGATTGATGAGACAGAGTTCACTTGGAATGACTTCAGGCTCGAAACCATCAAGTCTAAGGTGTTCTATTGGGTTGCATCTAACGTTGGTCACTATTGGAATCAGGATAACATGGAAGTGGCACAGGATGCCTATGACCGATACAAGGATGATGTTCCTGAACTTGACTTTGATGACTACCTTGCTATTGCCGAGGGCTATGGTGTGGATCATCAGAGCATTGGCACCATTACTCTTGAGCAGGCGCGTGATCCTCATGTAGTTGTCTTTGGTGGAAATGATAACGATGGGTACAGCGAGGAGCGTAGGGCAGCAATCACTAATGATGAGGTTGACTGGTCACGTACTCCATCTTTTTGGGCTGACCCACTTTCTCGTGATGATTTCCCATTCCAGTACGGTGATAACGTGAGAATCAATGGCAGTAAGCATGTGTGGCATGTGGACAATGACTTCAAGAGCACAGATGAGACTGTAGACGTTTCCTATTGGGATGAAGAAAAGAAGTCATTGGAAAAAAGGACAGTCCCCATGGGAGAAGTCGTCCTTCTCTCTTCTGATCGTTGACAAGAGCATGAAGTGATCAGTGATCATTGATTCTAAAAATCAGTGATCACTGATCACTTTTTTGTGTTTAAAAAATTGAATTCTTTTGTGATGATAATATATATTATTTTGATTAAAAATAAGTTTTTATCACAGGAGAAAGGAATGCACAAATTCTTTATTGATGTGCTATGGTATTGGTACAGAATTAAGGCGGTATGTATTCCTAACAGCAAGATAAGGAAATCCAATTGACATGGTGCTTCCTTGATGCTACTGTAGTTCATGAGATGGCCGTGGAGGCCGTAATATAAGCACTGACATGAGGAGTAATAATGCCATCCAAGATGCCGATGATCACAGTACGACGTGATAAGAACGCTATTTCCTTCTTCTCTCGTAAGGACGGGACGAAGATGAGGTTTGCCATTGGTAAGTATGAGAAGGCAACATGGCCTGAGCTGGTGGACATCAAGATCACTGACTGGTGTGATGTGGGGTGTGACTTTTGTTACCAAGATTCCACGATTTTTGGCAAGCATGCTTCAATGGAGAACATGAGACAGGTCATTGATCGTCTCTCTGCTGTCAAGGTGCAAGAAATCGCGTGTTTAGAAGAGAACACTTTGGTTGCTACACCTTCAGGAATGCGAAAGATCATTGACCTTGAAATTAATGATTCTATTTTTGACAGTAATGGAAGAGTTTCTAAGATCAAGAAAAAGAAGGTTTCTCATAGAGAAACGATCACTATTAAGGGAAATAGAGGATTCGAAGTAACCTCTACACCTGATCATCCTTTTATGGTCAATGGTATTGAAACTCGTGCTGATAATCTTTTGGGAAAGGTTCTTGACAATGGATGCATTGTTGATAATGAATCTGATTATGAAGTAGTAGATATGTCTGAATATATAACTACGCGAAACGAAAATAACAGATTTTCCAGATCTGGATCTTTCGATGACAATTGGGTAAAAATGGGGTCTTCCTCAAAGCGAGGAAAGAGGTTTGTTACTATTGATGAAGATGTAGCATGGCTTTATGGCCTCGTTGTTGCGGAAGGAAGCAGCAGAGGAATTGTGCTCAATTCTACAGAAATGAATTACGCTCAGAGAGCCGTAGAGATTTATAAGAGAATCTCTGGTTATAGTAGTCGTATTTATGTTCATAGCAATAGAATTGTTGTTGAATTTCATTGTCCATCTTGGTACAAAAATCTGTTTTTTGATCATATGAAAATTAATCATCTTGCAAAAAACAAGAGTCTCGGATATCTTTTTGGAAAAAACAAATCAATTGTTCGATCTGGAATCAGAGGCTATTTAGACGGTGATGGTTGCTTTAGGACAAAGAAAAGCCACGGAGGAAAATATACTGATTATTCTGCATCTTTCAAAACCGTTAGCCCTTATATTGCTACAGAATTAACCACATTACTCAAAACGGTCTTTGGCGCGGAAGCTTGTGCATACTATGGAATGAGTCCAGATCGAAAGATTGAAGGCAGGATTATCAAGAGTAGCCCCTATTATAAGATTGACATATATGGGAAAGAGAATCTTATCCTTGTTTTTGGCGAGGATGAGATGTTGGAAGTATACAGTGGAGATGATAAATTCGTATCCATTGGTACGAAAAAGACAGGAATGAATACAAGAAAGAAAGGCATTAAGGTATCTTCTATCGAAAACTCAGGTGTGAAAAGAGTAGTTGACATTCAACTTGATAATGGGTCAAGTCATATTTTCCAAATCTCTCACGGTGTTTTGTCCCATAACTGTGGTGGTGGTGAAACCACAGGTCACCCTCATTTTGCAGAGATTATGAAGATGGCCTATGAGGCTGGCATTGTTCCTAACTTCACTACGAAGAAGCCTGCTGTTGTTCGCAAGATGTGGCCTGAAATCAAGGACTATGTTGGCGGTTTCGCTTATTCTGCGGAGAATGCAGGACAGGTGCGTATGGCTGCAAGGACGTTCAAGGGGCATATTCCTGACCAGAAGGTTTCTCTTCATTACGTCATGGGGCTTGGTGATCGTGATCACTTTGTAGACTACCTGAAGGCCGCTAACGAGGTCGGTTATCGAGTGACACTTCTTGGTTATAAGACTGTGGGGCGTGGCAAGGACGTGATCCCGTTCCCATATGACTGGTGGGTTGATGTTGTCAGCGATCTTGTGAAGACAGGAGAGTGCCCCACACTTTCCATCGACACACCTCTTGCCGAACAGTACGATGGCAAGATGCCCGTCCCTACTTTCATGTACCACACGCGCGAGGGCGCATTCTCTATGTACATTGACGCTGTGAGCATGGAGATGGGTGCTTCCTCTTTTGACCAGAAGCCTTCACTGGTCCCATTTGATGAGGACTGGGTTGCACGCTACGCAATCATCTGATGACAGCATGATCAGAGGATAGCAGAAAGAGGGATAGGAGACGATTGATCTCCTATCCCTCTTCTTTTTCTGTGCGGCTTCTTGAGCATGACATGTGATGATCTTGAACGCATCATATTGTTCTGTTGTCAGAGGAATGTGTTCAATTCAAAATCATCCCTATGTCGCCAATCTGACCTTGTGCGAACATGGTTCTTTCTGACGTACTTGGCAACCTTGTTCTCAAAGTCGTCATAGTGGATACGTCCAGCATCCCTGAGGACAAAACCTTCTGATTCCTGATCATTCTTCATGCTCTTCCATGCGGAGATAGCATCCTCGTAGTCATTCCCGCGATAGAGAACAGGGACAACAGGCAAGCCAAGAAGGTCAGCCCATTCTTGTGTGTCATTCCAACTCAATAGGGTGTTGGTCTCGTCCCAGATTCCGAAGACCATGAAAACTCCTGGCAAGTCATCATAGGCAACAGAGCGACGTGCGTACATGGATTCACCTGAAATTCGCCACTTATCAGGGATTTCATAGCGAACCTGACCCCAGAGGGACGCTGTTCTCTTCTCCCATGCATGGACACCTGAATCAATGGAGCGCCCATGGAAGTAGTCACGATAGAACGTGATATTTCCTCCATCCATCTTCTCTGTGACAAGAAGATCAGACGATGTTTTCAGTGATTCCAAAGATTTCTGTGAGATCCATTTGTCATCACTGGTGGCACCAGGAGAGAATGGCAAATGAGGGGTACGCGGGTACTTCATGATATGATCCGGCAACATGGTCTTTCCTTTCTCTCGGATGTGATAGTATGATCATAGAACATAAACGCAATCATCGTCAACTCACTCAATCAAGAAGGAGAGCAGGAACATGATCATCGGCAATAAGTACTACTTGCCTTCTCCTGAAGATGGCAGGGATCTCATTGAGTACAGCGATGACAGTACTCTCCAAGACAGATAAGGTGGATATCTTCAAGAAGACCAGAGATCAAGGCAAGTCAAAAAAGAGTAAAAGCGCTGTTCAAGATGGTGTCGATTCTACTCACATTCCACGCCATTACAGCACACAGTCAAGGAGCGCCTCCGGTCGTCATGGCAAATTTGAAATTACCGACACTAAAGGGCGAACAGTGAAGGCAGAAAGTCGAAAGAAAGCGTATCGCGATTACTGGACTCTTGTGATGAAAGAAGAGACCCCTAGATCTGTCATAATGAATTTAACTGACATTTCACCATCATTCTTCACGAAAGACGAAAGATATGTGACCACAAGGCGGGATTGGTTTGATGAAGTGTATGAAGGATTTTATCTCTACACAAATCTCTCTGCGTCTTATATTGAAAAGAATCTTCAACGTTTAGGGAAGCATATCAATGTAAGTATTCAAATACAAGAAATTGATTTGACTTCTTGATTGTCGAGCATTTCTTTTCCCATCACGGGACAACCGTGCTGCCCAACTGCTGACCACAGTAACAGTAGGGAAAATGACTTTGGACGTTGGAATAGCTAAGAACTATGTCTCCTTTGCTACAGGTGATATGTGTCACCATGATGCGATGGCAAAACCCCCGTCTTCGATGACCATGAAGACGGGGGTTAAGGAAGGGGGATTCAGAGCATTACATCTCTTCGATCTCCACGCGACCTTCCAACGCTGCCAGTCCCTGATATGAGATTCTCTCCTCTACAACGACAAGTCTCTTCTCGATTGAGGTCAGCATACGGGTGCCAAGATCGACAAACTTGTCCTCACTTGCCTTGGTCAATGAATTATATGACTCAACAATGGTGTCAAGGGAGGCACGGATGCCAGAGGTCTCATAATGGAAGCGTCCTTCCTTATCAAGACTCTTCACCCTCTCCACTCTGGAATGAACATCGTCTGCGCAAGAGATGACCCTCTGGACATCGTGAGAGGGAGTGTATCCAGCCTTGGGGGAGGATGACTCAAGGATGCTCAATGCAGGTGCCTGAGTAGTAAAGAAATCATTGCGAATGACGACCTCTTTATCGTCCAAGGACTTCATATCCTCTTCAATCTTATCGATCACTCCTTCATCCTTGAGTTTGTTGAACACCTCTACGGCAAGCGCTGGGTTGTATTTGCACACAGAGAGGTTGTCAGCAACCTTCATCAGAGGAATCAAGTGATTGACCAGAATGCGATGGCGATTGGCTACATGGATTTCAGCGTCACCATAGTTGCTCATGATCTTCTCACTGATCTTATTGAAGTTCGTCAGAAGAAAAGTCTCATAAATTTCATGGGCGTCAACAGCATCAGGATTTCGGTCATGCCCAATAGTATCCATTTTCACAGAATGTGGGGTTTTGAACAGCCCTGACTTCATGTAATCCAATACGTTGTACATGTCATGCTTAGCACATGTACAGAAGAAGCCTGCTTCTGCGCTCAAGGGATCCTTCATGATACTAAAGGATGCCTCATCGATGAAGTGGGTTGTCCACACTTCTCCCTCTTTGAACTTGAGGCGACTCTCAATCTCCTTGTTCTCAATAGCCTCATCGGCATTGAAGAGAGCCTTGGGTTTCTTGGTCATTGATGCGATGCTGCGAAAGTCGTCTTCGTACTTCCAGTACATAGTAATGGAGGCAGCGATCAAGAAACATAGGATAGCAGCAAAAATTGCAATTTCCATTGGAAAGTCCTTCTTTCAACAGGGTTCTTTGACCCCACTCTACCACAGCGACTTGAGATGCGCAATACGATCTGAGCTGAGTGGGGTTGAGGATGCCTCCATGGCAACATAGTGACTGTGAAGGTTGAGCGTGAATTATGCGGTCATGCGCCCGAGAGGCAGGGAGAGAAAGAACCCCTGAACACCAAGACCCCTGTAAGGTAAGTCATCTACAGGGGTCTTGGTGTTTCCCTGTTCATAAGTGAGCACTTGCTCACCTATGGATCAGTAATGATCCGACACATACTCATAAACCTCATTGAACAGTTCTCCAGCGGGAGGCATGTGATACTTTTTCAAGACCTTTCGAATGCTCTTTTTCACTTCCTTGTCCCCTGTAGAGTTGTAAATCCACCCCGAGAACGTTGATTTACGAGCAATCTCATCAATATCTTCAGCCATCTTAGTCACTACGATAGAAGAATCCTTCGGCTTATACTCAATCACAATCTTGGACAGTGCTCCAATGTGGTCATCTGGAAGCAGTGAAATCTCAGAAGCCTTCTCTTGATTGTCAAGAGACTTCAATTTACGAGCAAGGTCAATGGCCTTTTCGATGAATTCCTTTGTCTGTTCCATGGTCTCAGTCGAGCGTCTTCTCAGCGCCTCCAACTGCTTAGCTAAAGAGGCGTAAACGGTGGAGCCATCTGAAGTGCTCAACTTGTACTTGATTCGCTTGTCGATAGTATCCAAGATCTCTTCCACATTGACTTCCGTTATCGGGGTATCAGTGTCAATCCCCTCTTCTCCCAAAAGATCGCTCAAGGTTCTCAAGTCATCAATGGTATCTGACGAGATCTCAACAATATTGTGAGACTTAATCTTGAAATCTGTCACATTCTTATTGACAATCTCTTTTGTCTTTGCTCCCAGACGCTCAATGAGAAGAGTATGATCCACCTCATCGTGATTGCGAGCAACGCGATACAAGCCCGCCAGCCACTCGTAGTCGTCGTAATACTTATGAGTCGCAGGATGAGGATAGAGAGTCTCCCAAAGCCCCTGAACAGTCAAGAATTCACGAGCATATTCTCTCTGAGACTCTTCATTAGGGAATCGTCTCACAGCTTCATTCAAGGTCTCGAAAGAATTTGATGTCCTGTCAATTCCTTCAAACCTATCCAAAGCAATGCTGAAAGCCTCTTCAAACTTTTCGATGACCCCCTCAATGTCCACAGGGCGTCGACTATCCTTGTCAGAGGCATCAGTAATGGCGGCTGCAATGTTCTTAGCAATGCCAACATAATCAACAATGACTCCATACTCCTTCTTCTGTCCTGTGACAGGGTTAGTGTAGGTTCTGTTGCTTCGGGTGATCGCCTGGAAAAGCGTTTCTTTCTGCATGGGCTTGTCGATATAGATTGTCTGCTCAATGGGAGCATTGAATCCTGTTAGAAGCTTGGATGTCACAATCAGGATGTGCGGACTTGAATCGTGCTTGTTGAATCGATCAATGATCTTGTTCTCTTGATTCCTGCTTAGATAGTATTTGCCGAATCCACGAGCCTCATCCTCTTTCCCATCAACAGTCATGACAACCTGAGTGGTGTATTTAAGACCCTTAGATCTCAAGATCTCATTGATCTTCTGCTCATATCGGACACACATGTCGCGGTCGTAAGCAACAACTTGAGCCTTGAATCCCAAGGGGGCTACACGTGTAGTAAAGTGCTCTACAATGTCTTCACAGACAATTCTGACTCTCTCCTCATTCTCAACGACAGCCTTGTTCTGTGAAGATGTGCGAGAAAGAACGCTCTTCTCATCCTTGGTGAGTCTTTCCTCCTCAGCCATCGTCTCAAACTCTTTTTCAATCTGATCCTTATTCAGGTTCCAATCCACCAGACGCGGCTCAACCACAATGGGCACAGAGGTGCCATCGGCAATGGCACGCTCCATGGAGTACTTGGATAAGACACTGTTTTCGTCCTGAATATTTCCAAAAGCGGCGAAAGTGTTCCTATTATTATCGTTGACAGGAGTTCCTGTCATGCCGAAGAATCGGGCATGAGGAAGCACTTGACGCATATTGATCCCCAAATCTCCATCTTGAGTTCTATGTGCCTCATCGACCATGACAATGATGTTGTCATCTGTATTCCAAACCTCGCCCAGATGAATCTTGACATTGTGGAACTTGAAAATGGTGGTGATAATGACACCATGAGAATTGTTCGTCAATGCTTTCTTCAATTCAGCAGCATTGTCAATGATCTTCACAGGAAGGTTGGAGTCATGGAAGTCATCAAAGACATTCTTCTGAAGGTCAAGTCGATCCACTACAATTAACACTGTTGGCTGGGTGATCTTGCTGTCCTCTAGAAGCTTGCATGCAGTGAATACCATCAAGAGAGTCTTTCCAGTTCCCTGATAATGGTGAATCAATCCATTTCCACCATCCCCTTCTCGAACTCTCTTCTGAATTGCTTCAGCAGCCTCCATCTGGATATAGCGAGGAATGATCTTAATAGTCTTTCCTCCCGGTCGCTTCTGAAACAACGTGAAGTCTTTCATGATGTTGAGCATAGTGTCACCAGAAAGAAGAAGGTTGATGCTGGATACAATGCGGTCAATTCCCGACAGGTCATACTTCTGCTGGGTTGAACCCCACTGCTGCCACATGTGTGAAGGCTGGTCGATAGCCCCATAGCGCATCTGAAGACCATTACAGGCGACATTGAGAACATTGGTGGTGAAGAACTCAGGCGTAGTTCTAGTGTAAGTTCCTTCAATGTCATTGACCGCATCTGCCCACGGCTTATCGACACCCTTGCACTCGATGACACCTAGAGGCAAGCCATTGACCCACAGAACGAGGTCAAATCGATTCGTCTGACTCCCACTCTTGTATGTGACCTCTTTGCTGACAATAAACGAGTTTCGGTGCAAGTTCTCGAAATCAAAAACTTTGATGGTAACGTAGTCATCGCTGTCGCCAGCGCCATCAATAACCATGTGAGTAAAGCCTGAAGCAACATTCTGAATGAAGTCCTTGTTAGCGGACATCAGGCCTTCAGAATTAGCCTTGTAGATCGTGTTCATGATCTTGGGGAGCACTTCATTGACTCTTCCAGGGTTCTTTGCCAGAACAGGATTCAACCTAATGAGAGATTCTTCAACCTCACTAGGAATGCAGGGGTCTGTCGTCTTTCTGTCGAGACCCTTGCCCTCGATTGCCTTCCATCCATTGTCAGCAATCTTTTGATACATGAAGTCTCGTACTGTTGTGGCCTCATTGAACAATGCCATTATTTCTCCTAGTTGAATGGTCTTTGCCTACACTCTACCATGTTTCTGTCTGAATTGCCAGTGTCTGTCCAGAAGATGGGAGGTTCGGGCGCAGAGGCGGTGCTCTCTGCGCCCGAACCCGTGAGGATGATCACTGCACTGTCATTGTGATCATGTTATCGAGGGACTCAGGAATTTCATGCTCCCCTGAGAGAAGGGCGTTGAGAACATTGGTTCTCATGGCATTAAGAGCATCTAATTCTTTTTTAGATTTTTCAATACATAAACTAATCTCTTTAATTTTATTTGCCAATTCATTTCTTAAAGAGACATCCGGCCATTTAATTTTCATTTTTTCCCATTTTGATTTTGATAAAATAGGAACTGCGGTTTTTCCAGCAAGGTTATTCATTTTATTAATAAAAGAACTATTACTTAGTATAGCGGATAATACAATTGCATCGGACTCGCTTAAACCTACAACCGCATTTATTTGTTGATTAAAAAGAGCCGGTGATTTAAAATAAGATGTTTTTCCGATTGACGCAATGCAAACTTGAGCAACGCAAAAGTTCTCAAACTTTTTATTACTTTTTTCCCATGCATAATTAGATGCAAATCTTGTTGTCATATTTTTTGAGACAAATGATCCTTTATAATCCATATCTATCGCTGTAACGAAAGGAATATCTAAAGAGTCCCAATTTTTAACATCTTTAGTAGGTGGGGTATTTCCGGTCATAATAGTTCCAATTTGACCTATTTGAACCTCTTCCCAACCTTCCGACTCCTCACCAGACAGCAATGAGTTCAATGTGTTCGTTCTCAATGCCTCCAATGAAGACACATAGGCATCCATGTTGGCAATGTGCTCATCAATTGACTGCATAACAGTGACGATAAGTTGCTGAACGGGGAGGGGAGGGATAATAAACGATAGGCTTTCCAGAGTGGTTTTACTTAACTCCTTAAAAGTGGAGCCTCCAGACACTCTTTGAAGAAGAGGGGTATGAAAACTCAACAAATAATACCAGAATTCTGGAACATTGTTCTCGTTCTTAAAAACAAGATTTTTAAACCCCTGATTTGTACATATCTCGTTATTTGCAATAGTAACATATCCAACAGGAGCTCTTGAGGTAAGTAGCACACTTCCCTTTGGGACTAATTTTGTTGAAGAAGAATTATAGCCTTCCTTCGTGATAGACCTCTCTCCACGACTAGTGTACATGGAGGGATTGATAGATAAGTCCTTTGGAGTAAGCCACGGGATGTTTCCATTCCAATATTCTTTCACCGCAGACTTTGGGGTGGCCCCTGACACAATGGTAGCTACATCTTTAACTTTCACTTCTTTCCAGTCACTTGTTGACAATGAAACCAGCCCCCTTCAGAATCTCCATCATTGCAGCCTCGCTCTTATCTCGAATCTCTTTTGCTTCCATCCATGATGCTATAGCGCTCTCAACATCGACCTCAACAGAGTGATCAGTGGAGACGTAGCGACCGATGCTGAGATCGAAATCGTTGGACTCAATTTCGTCCATGTCAACAAGGCGGAAGTTCAAGCCTCCATCTCCATCTGCATCAATCTCATCATGGAATGCCTTCAAGATGACATTGATGTCATTGTCCCGCATCTCGTTCATGTTCCCCTTCTTGGAGAACCTTTCCGAAGCGTCAATGAAGAGAATCTTGTTCTGACGGTGTTCAGACTTTTCAGAGCGCATGACGATGATGCAAGAAGGGATACCCGTTCCATAGAAGATGTTCTGAGGAAGACCGATCACCGCCTCAATCAAGTCCTTTTCAAGAATAGCCTTACGAACATTCTTCTCAGCACCACTACGGAAGAGCACTCCATGTGGCATGACGACTCCAATTCGGCCCGTCTTTTCCTTCATCGAAGCGATCATGTGCTGAATGAAGGCAAAGTCAGCAAAGGAGTTGGGAGGAACATCGCCAATCATTCTTGAATCTTTACTCCAAGCCTCATTTCCCCAATCCTTGACAGAGAAAGGAGGATTTGCAATGACGACATCGAATTTCTTCAACTCGTCATCTTCCCATAGCTTTGGTTCATGGAGAGTGTCACCACGCATGATCTTGTGCTCTGGCATCTTATGAATGTACAAGTTCATACGAGCAATACCTTGGGTGGTCAAGTTCTTCTCCTGACCATAGAGGCCAAGAGTCCTCGGGTCTCCACCATCCTCACGAACAGCATTAACAGACTCGATCAGCATACCGCCCGATCCACATGTGGGGTCATAGATAGTCTCGCCAGAAACAGGCTTGAGCAGTCGGGTGAGCAGATGGACAACGCTTCTTGGTGTGAAGAACTCACCAGCCTTCTTGCCTGAGTCGTCAGCGAAGGACTTCAGCAGATACTCATAAGCGCCTCCCATCAAATCACCAGGGACACTTTCAGAGTCAATGGTGATTTCATTGAATGGCTTCAAAAGGTTTTTCAAGGCACTCTCAGGAAGACGATCCTTGTTGGAGTAAGAGGCGTCACCAAAAATGTTGGCAAGCTGCTGAGGGTTGGCTCCAGCAATCTCATTCATGGCGTGCTTGACTCGAACCCCCAAGTACTGGGAGGGGTGAAGACGATGATCGGAATTGTTGGCAATCTCATCAGGAATGTTCTTGTTATTGACAACCTGATCCCAGCGACACCCATCAGGAACAATGAAGGCATGATAGTCAGACTCTGCCTCCTCAAGATCCTGTGTGTCAATTCCAAGTCCCGAGAAGAGGGAGCCGTCACTCCCTACACTTAAGTCCAAGTCCTGCTTGGCCTGCTCGCGCTCAAGATCCCAGTTGTCACTGATCCACTTCCAGAAGAGGACAGGGAAAACGTAATTCTTGTAATCACCAGCGTCCATGGAACCCCTCAGGGCTGTGGCAGCATCCCAAAGCTTCTTCTCGATTTCCTGCTGTGTCAATGCGCTCTTCATCATCTCAACCTCACTTGGTAGCGTAGCATAATGCTTTGTCCTTTCTAGAGTTTATCAAAGAGGAGAATTTCCTAAGCGCTACTCTATCAACAACAGATCTCGTTGTCAAAGGAAACCTCGATGATCTCAAGGGTTTTGAGCCATCAACAAGAGGAAAAAGTGACACAACTTGCCACAAGCGCCCAAAAGTTGCCACTGTTGTCCCGCATGATCTCAACTCTTCATGCATGCGTGACGGTGACATTCTGAACACTCGCAATGAGAGTGATGTCACCGCCATGCGTCGAGTCTTCACCATTGATGTTGATGCCCGAGATGTGTGGCCCTCCAAGGTGGAGGATGCTGTCCATGAGGTCATTGAGGAGTGTGGGGACTTTGTTCCCAAGGAGATCTTCTCCGCCCATCTGATCTGATTCTCCATCACCCAAGGCCATCTACTGCTGTTGATCAAGAGTGGTAGATGGCTTTGTCATATCCTTTCCCCTGCTTTTAGAAACTCTTTCAGTGATGAAGAGGGAGGAGATCATGACTCGATACCATGTGAATGCCGAGGGTAAGCATGGGATATGTCGCGCTCAGAATGGATTATGCCCCTTTGTGCATGGTGACACTCTTCGCCTATAAGAGGATTCAAGAGATCACAGCAGAGTGATGATCAAGTCATCTTGCCCCTTGTCAATGTCGCCATGATCATATTCATCTACGTCAAAATGAAAGATTTGTGGTAGATGTTCTTGGTTCTGCACAGGAGTGGTCGGATAATAATGATCCCCGAAAGATGGCATGGGAGAAGGTTCCTTCGTTGAAGAAGCGTGCCCATTATGATTCTTCAAAGATGCCGATTGGTAACCATGATGCCTCACTCTACGCTTATTCAACGGATAGTTACGATTTTTGAAATTCGCAAAATCTGGTGTATGTTAGATTTTGTTCTTAGTTGACATTCTTGCTCCCTTCTGGGTACTGTGTTATCTTGAGTATTCTTCAGCAATCAGAAATGGGAGCAAGTGATGACTGAATCAAAAGTGTTCGTGGTGTATGAGGAGGGCTTTTCTTTCTCTTTCGTGGGCGAGTCGTGCTTGTTCTTTTTCTTGGTTCTCCATCGCTCACCTCTTTTTCTCTCTTGTATTATAGCAAATCAGTCCTGTTTTTGTTATCATTGTGGTGCTTATATCGGTGAAGCTGAAGACCTCACCGTTTTACGCACCAAATTCTATAAAGAATAAAAACGGGGGGGAGAGTAGATTCATTGTCTACTCTCCCCCATTTTGTATTCTTCATTGTCATCTGATGGAGATTCTTCGAGCATCATTGCTGTTCATTGGTTTCCATTGAACATGTTGTGCTCCGGTGATGACTTTCTTGATCCATGTAATCATTGTTCTGCCTCCTGTTATCATGGTTCTCTTTGTCTACTATGCGCAACAAGGGAAGATAAGCCACCTGTTCCTTCAATGAATGTGATTTTGATATCATAGTGGTAGTGGCATGCAGATAGGCCATTCTCCATTATTGCTCTTCCGCGCAAGGGTGATTGTGAAGGACAAGTCAACAGATTGACATTCCGCAAGCATTGTGACTTTTTGACAGTATTATTCTTGTCATGAAGTGGATGCGCGGACACGACATGATACAACAGAAAAGGATAATATGATGAAAAAAGTAAATGCAATGAAGCACACTCAGTTGAAGAAGTATGCTAAATGGATGCAGCAAAGAAATCCTGGCATGAAGTACACAACTGCGAAACGTTTAAATGAGAATGCTCCTGTGATTGAGCATCCAGAAGGAAACATTGCAGTCATTGGATGCGTTGGATCAGGGTGTACGGTTACTGCTCAATGGCTCGCCGCTCAATTGCATCATGAAGGTTATCCCTTGACGTATATTGATTCTCATAGGGAATTTCCAAATGATTTTATGCTGACTGTTACTGATAGAATTTATGGATATGGTGTAAAGGAAAATTTCTACGATGATCGAATCGATGGTGTTTACGAATACTTGACAGCAATGCGTTCTGCAGTCAGAGGGACAAAAAATCAACCTGCTGCTATCGTAATGGATAATTTTGATTATGTTGTCGAGTTGGCAAATATGAACAGACATTCTCAAATTACTAAAGATTTTATAAATCTTTATCGGGAACTTCTGGAAGATGATTATACATGTGTCATTACACGAATGGCTTTATACTCATCAATGGAAAATAGTCTTCTTGATGTCATGGATTTGTATTCAAATATTCTTTTGATGTCAAATAGGAATTACGATAAGTACAGATTGCGCTTGCCTCAGTTCAAAGAATATTACTCGGAATACAAATCGATTGATGATTACAGATGGCCTATAGGAACAGGATTCCTATGGAAACAAGGAAAGGAAGTTATGCAAATCCATATCCCCTTCGATAGTACATTGAGCTACTATTAAGATACTAGAGCAAAGTTCTGAATGATCTAAAATTAAAGAAGGTTGCTGTGTCAATTCTAGAAAACACAGCAACCTTCTTTATGTTTTTATTCCAACGATCAGGACAAAAGTTCATCAATCTTATTATAAAGATCGATAAGAGTTCCATCATTGATAATGGGAGTGTACTCTTTGATTATGCTATCACTGAGACCGTTCTCACTAGAATGGGAAGAATACAGGTCTGGCACAAGAGAAGGTCTGATCACTTCCCATTTCACATAGTTACCAGAGATGGCTGTGGCGGCCACATCCTCATTGTCGAATCGCACATCTGTAATCACGATCTTGTTCCCATATCTTGATTTGTGCTCAGCAACATCATCTAACAGTAAACACGTCCAAAAGTCTGGTTTAACGTGTCTGATTCCATCTGTGGCAAACTTCTGCATGAAATTACGATACTCAGGATAATTCTCTTTTACCTTGTCCTCATCATTACTGCACTTCCTAAAAGCATCACTCACACGTACTGGAATGATCTGATTATTCACATGCTCAAAATCCAGAATGGGATCAATACGATGCAATGCTGCCTTGAGGTGTGTGGCAAAAGCATACTTCACATAGCCATGATGATTGATCAGATAGTCAGCAACAGTATCCTTGCCTGATTTCTTTTTCCCTGTAAGGATCACAACCTCAGGTAGTTCTTTGGAAGATTTACTGTGATCAATGGCGTTCTCTGTCATCTCATTCCTTTGCGCTTGTTGCCAACATTCCTAACATGAAGTACTTATAGTCTTCATCTTTAACCATTCTACCGAATCCTTCAAATCCGCCATGTGTGCCATGGAAGAGTGATTCCATCCCCATGGAGAAGATCTCATAATGCCTGCCATCCCCATAGTCTTTGCCCATGTAGTGATTGGGAAAGTGATCTTTGTATCCTACTTCCTTGGATTTATTGCTTCCTTCATCAGCATGAGGATAGATCTGGCTTGCAGTGTGTTCACCAGCATCAGTTGCTCTCCTTCTCAAGAATGCACCCTCCATGTGAGAAACCCATGTTGTAGCATCCTCCATCCTATGAGCGATCTCATGAGTTGCCACCCTTGTCATTCTTTGGTCATCATTGATAGAAATGTCGTCATCCGACTTTCCCAAAGTAATCGTGTAAACATCGCCTACGGAAGTTCTCTTGAGAGATTCATATCCAGATCTCATAGATGGTCCATTGAGAATGAGCATCTGTCCTCTTCCTGCATTGGAATCATCAACCCATGGTTGAGGGTAATAGGTCATTCCTTCAGTGATGTGATTAACCATGGTAGAGTTGCTCATAGAATGAATGTTAACATTTTTTCCATGAGAGAATATGACACCAGATGATGCCAACGCATCTTTGTATGCTTCTGACCTCTTGGTGAAGTATTCCTTACGGGACATCTTGATTTCTCTGTCAAGAATGTTCTTCTTTTCGTTGTATGTCTTGATTTTACTTTTCAAGATTTCTTTTTCTTCTTTACTCATTTTCTCAAGGTGCGCTCTTTGCTGTTGAATCTCTTTTTGCATAGATTTCAATGTAGGAATATGTTTCTTGACAATGGAATCCTCTGTGTCAAGATGTGCTTTCAGTACTTTATCTCCCACCTTGTCAGGGTGGATCTGTTCTGCAAGGGCGTGAGTGAACATTCCAATTTTTCTAGCCGTGGATTCCATGATGGTAGTGGCTTCTTCAGCACTCATGTCTGCTGATTCAGAGACAGAATGGAAATGATCAACGCCTTGTAGTACGTTTTCTTTGAGTTTTTCGATTCTTTTCTCTTTGTTATTATTGAGGTTGATCTCATGGATGACCATTTCTGCATCCAGCAAGTCCACATCGGGAGTTAACTTGAGTGTGGCCTGTGTGTTCTCATCTCTTTTCAGGAGTCCCTGTGATGCGTTCTGAGGGCTGTAGAAGACTTGATGACGTTCCAGTGCCACTGAGTTCCTTCGACGTGCCTGACGGGCTGCTGAGTCGTCTGCAGGACATCTTCTTCCACCTTTGACACACATGTATGACCACTTCCTTGCATTGATTGATTATTCTCTTCAAGTTCTCTATTCAACTTTGAGAATAAGAATCAATCTTCTGAGAAATCATTGTTTTCAGAATACTCCTCAATCATCTCTTGGAATTGTGAGATCAATTCTTGAGGCGCTTCAAGGAGTCTGGTTCTTCCCGGTGCTGCTGAGAACAGTGCGGCCAATACTTGCATGTCATCTTCTGAGTCCAGATCACATGTCACTACAGGACCGAAAGGGGCAACAATCTGAATAGGTGTGCCAAGAAGAGAGGCTTCTTTGACTGCTTTGACTTTCTCCTGATTGGTTGAACTTACATGTCCTGATGTGCAAGCAATATGATCTCCATCAGAATCCACGACAATAGTAGTGTTGCCTTTTCTGTCTGGCTTGTTTGCGATGATTTCATAACCTTGCATGACAATAACTCCGATACTGATGGATAATTTCTTTATCATCAATCATATCGAAAGTCATTTAAGCAAAGTATAATGGGAGGGAACATCAATGTTCCCTCCCATTTGATCACATTACAATGCAATCATTTCGCTATCACTCTTCTACGATCTGAGCATCCTCTACAGTGTCTGGGCCTGTGTTCTCATTGGAATCCTTGTTAGCAGTGAGGGCATAAGGAGATCCTGCCTTCAATGCGGCAAAGCGTGCTTCAATCTCACTGGATTCACCCAGATCCTCGAACTGGTTGGAAGCATTCATTGTGGATGCCGCAAGTTCATTCTGACCACGTACAAGTGCTTCCTTTCGAGAGATCTTGTCCTCAAAGCGGCTGAGTTCAGAAGTGGGGTCGCTCATGTTCAGAGATCCAATGGACTTGTTGACATTGGACTGAACCTTTGCCAGGTTGGCTCGTTGTACCATCTGATCACGCTGGATCTTCAGGTCAGCATACTTGTTCTTCATCATGACGATGCCATTCTTCAACTGCTCAATAGTATATTCGTTCTGCTCCACCTGTGGCTGCATGGTGTTGACAGTGTTCTCTGAATCAATCTGTCGCTGAAGGGCCATCTTAGCCATATTGTCGAATTTCTGAGCAATATCGTGATCGCCGTTGGCACGTGACTTCTCTGCAGCATTGGAGGCAGCAATAGCCTTTTCTGCCCACGTCTTCGAATCCTGATGAGCCTTATTGAGATCATCCTGCTGCATCCTCATCTGTCCAATGGTCTGAGCAACAGCCTTCTCGGCTTCATGGATGTTGTTGGTGTAGTCTCTGACCATCTGATCAAGCATCTTCTGTGGGTTCTCTGCCTTGTCAAGCATGGCGTGAATGTTTGCCTTGGCAAGCATAGAGACACGGTTGAGGATGTTAGCCTTGGACATGGTGATGTGTTCCTTTCGTTGTTTACTTCTTTAATGTGTGATGAAAATGGTTTTCAAGTGGTCAAGAGCGTTGACGAGAGATACATGGAAGAATTGTGAGCGAAGGTATCATCCTCTTCCCATGATAGGAAGCACTCATGACACATCATCTCATATGAGGAATCAGTGATTTCAAAGTCATCAATGCCAATACAGGTGGCGTTCAGAGTATTCCCACAGACAGAACAGTGGATTCTCTTTACCAGCATGATTTAATCTCTCCTTGTTTGAAACGTTCTTTCTTATTGATCGTAGATCATGATCAGTTTGATGTCAACTCGATGTCAGTTGATTTCTTCTTTTTCTTGAAATTAGGAATGAGAGATCCAATTCCCCCAGTTGTTACCTTCTTGATAGCGTCATTGGTGGCATGCTTGACTTTTCCTATTTGGTTATATGCCATTTCAGCAATGGAAGTTGAGTATGTAGTGATGGCTTTGTTGAGATCATCATTCAGAGCATACATGTAGGATTCTACTTCGGCCATGGTGAATCCCTCTGGGTTCTCGGTGATCTTGCGATTAGCAATACTGTCCTTAATTTTGCCGTTCTCGTCGTAGACCTTGATCACGTAGCCGTTGCAGTACTCAGGATGATCATTGATCACATTGTCAGGGATTTCGCTGACACCCCACGCTCGAATGCTGTGACCATCACTGAGGTCAATGACAATACACTGGTTAATGGTCAAGTGGTGGGCAACCTTGAGAACTCTTCCTGTCCTCATGTGTTTTTCTGCGATCTTTTCAATGTTGTCGGTAATCTTCAGAGCATCTTTGATCTCATAGGGGGCAGTGGGTGCATCTGCCAATGTATACTTTTTAGTCATCATGGTGTTCAGGATTCATCCTTTCTTGTATCATCTTCTTCGTTGAGAATGATCTCTTCAAAGACCATTTTCTTTCCTTTTAATCCTTCAATGGCAACGGGGATCACCATGAGACAGATAGATGACACTGCACTCATGTATGCAATTGCTGATGCAATCTCTCCCCATCGACTTTTATTAAGTGCGTAGTCAAGGACAATGCTTCCTACTGCACAGCATAGCCCAAGAATGGCTGCAAGGAGACCAAGAAGATAGAATAGTTTCTTCAAGATGACCAACTCTTTTCGTTTGAACGCTTCTTTTGTCATACTTTACCAAGTTGACTGCATATTGGCTATGCTAACATGATGGTGGCACAGCAAAAGGCCGATTGGAATCTATGCTATCCAATCGGCCTTTTGTTTTCAGGCTATATTATCCGTTAGATGATGCTGAGGATGATGCTGAAGGAGAGGATTCTGTTGATTCCTGTAGGTAATCGTCTCCGTTAACTGCATCCTTGGGGATTTCAATGCTCTTCTCAGTGTTACCGATGTCGGAGAACAGCATTTCTGTCTTGTCTGCTTCTGTATAGATCTTCACCATGTCGCCATTGGACTTGTCAACCCAGAAACTCACGCCGTCTTCATTGGTGAATTTGAGGGTATTTAGATCGTTGACCTTTTCCTCTACGCCCTTGACATCCTTGAATTTATTGATGTCTTCTTCAGATGGGGCAAAGACTTGATGGGATTCTCCAAACATACTAGATTCGTTTGTCATGGGTATGGCTACCCACTGGCCTACTTCAAGATCGGGGAACATGTGCTTGTTGCTATCATTCACCTGAGCGTAACTGTTCTTATCATCTTGAATGTACAAGTATTCATTGTCATATTCAGTATTCTGACCAGTTGCCTCGTCTACAACCTTTCCGTCAGCCTTGATACTGACTTTCTTTTCCTCATTGTCAACAGCAATGATGGTGACTACTGTGTTGTCTTTCTCTGTAGACTTTGCAGAAACCTCATAGTAAGGTGTTTCATTCAACTGATTAATTGCTGTCCTCAGTGCTTCTGATCCCTCTGTGCTGGCTTCCTTCTTCTCTGCCACCTGTGATGCTGTCTCAGATGGTGTTGAAGAATCAGATGATGGGGATACTGAGATCTGTTGGTTGTCTTCCTGCACGTTCTCATTGTCTGCTGGAGCACATGCTGTCAAGGCAAGTGATGTGGTAAGAAGGAATGCAGAAAGTGAAAGTGACTTATGCTTACGAATTCGATCCATCATGGATTTTACTCCTCTTTGATTAGTTAGTGAAAGAGTGACCTAATTAGTACTCTTTGGTATCAGTTATGGTTGATTGTATCAAGCATATGGGTTTTCTCTTCTGATTTTTTCAATTTCTCCCCAAATTTCATGATCTTGGGTTTCCGATCTGCTTTCAATGATCCTTTGCAATTCTTTGAGAACGCATTCAATTCCCTTTGTCATTCCTGAATTGAAACCTTCATCCCATATTTCTGCTTTTTCGGAGTTCTTTTGAGTTATCATATGTTCATCCCTTGTAAAATAATCAGAGCAAAGAACAGACTCCCTGCTTACGGGTAATATCATCCATTCTTTGCTCTGATTTGTCAGATAGATGCGGTTATTTGCTCAGTTAAGTTTCAAAACCATATTTGGATACAGCATTGAAGATGCTGACATTCCATTGAGTTTCTGGATAGTACTCGTAGGAACGCCTGTCCTATAAGAAATCACCCACCAACCATCACCTGGCTTCACAGTGTAAGTTTTAGTTGTAGCCTTCTTTGTGGGTGTAGTGGTTGTTTTCTTTGGAGACGTAGTTGTATTGCTTCCTGATGATACTTTCAAGACCATACCTGGATGCAGAACTGTGTTAGACGACATCCCATTGAGTTTTTGGATAGTACTCGCAGAAACACCCGTATTTGAGGCAATAACCCACCAACCATCACCTGGCTTCACAGTGTAAGTTTTAGGTGTACTTGTTGTCTTCTTTGAGGATGAACTCGTTGTACTCTTTGATGGTGTACTTGTTGTCGTACTTGATGATCCTGAAGATGTTTTCAAGACCATACCTGGATGCAGTATAGTAGAGGAAGACATTCCATTGAGACTGTACAGTGTGCTTACAGGAACTCCTGTCCTATAAGAAATCAGCCACCAACCATCACCACTCTTGACGGTGTATGTTGATCCTGTGCCACTGCTACCAGTTGAAGGCTTTGGTGCCTTTTGGGTAGGTGCAGGTGTACTTGTCGTAGCAGAAGTCTTCAATACCATGCCTGGATAAAGCATAGTGGAAGAAGACATTCCATTGAGACTGTACAACGTGTTTGCAGAAACACCTGTCTTATAAGAAATCAGCCACCAACCATCACCTGGCTGAACAGTATAAGTCTTTGCTGAGGTTGTATTCTTTGGAGGCGTAGTCGTTGTGCTTCCTGAAGAAGATCCTGACCCATTGGCAACAGCCTTTGCAGCATTAGCCCTCATAGAAGGCATCTTGGACAAGAGGTATCGACCAGGGCATGCTGTATAACTTGTTGCCTGGTGAGGTGTGAATGTTGACACGTTCACTCTTGCCCCAGCAGCATACTTCTGGTTTCCACCACTGGTCAAAGTAGTAGTAGAATTAATGTTCAAACCATGCTTTGCTGACTTCCATGCAGCAACCTTCTCAATGGATTCGATAAGCGCAGAACTTGGTGCTACTTCATCATAGTTTCCAATAGCAGAGATTCCCATAGTGTTGGTGTTGAATCCACCAGCCTGTGCTCCAATAGGGAGAGAACTGATTGCACCTCTACGTCCTTCATAGATGGTTCCATATTTGTCAATCAAGAAGTGGTAGCCAATGTCTCCCCAATCCAAGATGGTGGTGTGATAAAGGAAGATTGACCTGACCTGTTGTACAGACTGTGCTTGAGTATAATTGTTTGTTCCTGCAGTGTGGTGCAAGTATAGAGCACTAAGTTTGGAGGATTGAGCGCTTGGTGTGACCAAGGATTCGTTTGCTCCCCATGCTGACCTTGTGACAATGGCAGGCTTGATGCTGTCTGCTGTGGCAGGTGTGATGGATGAAGCAAGGTTGACAACAGGATCACCATTCAATGATGAATATGATGATGTCCTCTGTGCAACAATGGGTGTTGCGTCCTTAACTTGTTCAGCAATGTTGCTGTCAGTACTTGCCACGCCTGGGTTGATCAAGTTGACTTTGAGGTTTGCAGGAGGCTTTCCTGATGTAGTGAATACCTGTACTTTGACTGCATCAGCACCATTGGTGAGCAATGGCTCACTTCCGGTCTTTGTAGACTCTTCGTTTTCTGTTTCAGGGTAAACAGTCATGTAATTCCATTCGCTCCATTGACCGTTTTCTCTGATCTGCATAGATACCTGTGTGACTTCTTCAGATCCCTTGTCCCATGAGACACCGGCAGCAATGAAGTCGATTGCCTTTTCTTCTGTAGTGTCAAAGGCAAGTTTGCCTTTTTCTGATTTAGGAGCGGCGGGGTCGATGAAGACGCCTTCTTCACCATCAATGTTTTCTGTTTTCTCTTTTGCTTTTGCATCTGTCAGGGTGATGTCTTGAGTTTCCTCGCCCTTGACTTCGCTTGCTTTGATATCGTCTGCATTGACAAGACCAGCATGCTGTACATTGCTTTCTGGAATGACATTTTCAGATGATGTTTTTTCAAGAGAAGGTTGTGATTTATCGTCCTTCTGCATGAGATCCCACTGTGTTGCTTGTGGCGCTAAAGCGAGTGATGCAACAATGGTAACAGAGGATAGCATTGCATTTTTACTGTAATTATTTGTACTTTTCATGATACCTCATTATCCAATATTTCTTGTCCTGTGATAAGATAAAAAATGCTAATAAACACTAGACAGGACTTATTCACATTAAGTATATATCAATACGTTATTCAATCGTTATTTCTTTTTGCAATGATTTGGGGTATAAGTATAGGATTTTCCTAATGTTATTTGACAGACTGTGAAATACTTGTATTTTTGCTACATATTATTAGTATATCTTGGATTTTCAATTAGCATTAAGAAACGTGTTTTTAGTGTAGAATAAACATCTTATTTTTCCTGATCAAATCTATTGGTGTGCGGACAGAAAATTATAAGTAAATTCTTAAGTTGTAGCACTGAAGACGATCAAGGATGCATGATGAAACCTCCCCTTGTGAGCATTGTCACCATGTGGTAAGATTGAGGACAAGAGATATCTCATGTTGCTCTTCTCTGATGAACAGCATGCAGATATACTGTTTTGATAGAATAAACCTTGAGAAAAGGAGGGAAAAATGAGTAAGGACAATTTTGTCATCATTAAGCCAAATGTCACCAGAAATACGAGAGGTATCAGCAAAGTACTTGATAGATCCCACTTCGCAGCAGATTATAGTGCTGTGACCAAAAGAATGGGGCTGAAAACATCCACATGGCACCCAGATGACACACTTGCTGTCTTTACTGTCACAGGAGATCCTATTGACATCAACGATGTAGAGAAATACTTGAGTGCTTACCCTATTAGGACTTTAAGTTATGACAAACAGGATGAAGAAAGATTCATCCGATCGCATCCAAGAGACAAATCTAAATACAATATGCTTCCTGGCAATTTTATGGTCTACTATGCAGAGGCAAAAGGAAGCATCAACCTTGCAAGAGAATGGATCTTCGTAGAACTTAGTGTAGATGGACTACCTCCTTATGCTTTCAGTGATCAAGACGTAGAAAACTTCAGAATGATTACACGTGGAGCCAATCCACAGATAATGAAAACAGTAGAGAGAGAATTCTCCTTGAACTGTGTACGCTATGATCTTGCTAGAAGGAAAAAACAGCATCTCGCTCGCGTTGAAGAGCAGATGAAAAAAGATTATCAGATGGCACAATCTATGTATGGTTCACAGAATAGTGCTCCTCAGTTCATCCATGGTGGTAACAGTGAATACACGGAAGTTGAGAGTCCTGCTGAAAGACACGCACGTGAAACACGTGAGTGGGAAAATAGGATGGAGTCCATTTATAGAGCGAATAACGAAGAAAACCAGAATCAATCTTTTTGGAATTGGAAGAGGAAATGAAATTCCTTTTGACATTCCTGTGATTACCTGAAATGTTGACAGGGATCATTTCCCTTATGGTTCGACCCATTGATATCATATTAATGCAAGCACAAAATAGGAGACTGATGATGAAAAGAATATTCTACATCGTAACAATAGCCCAAGTAGTGCTTTCCTTTTCCTTGTTCCGTAAACTTGCTGAGAAGGATACAAAGATAGGATCACTAATCAGATCAGCACAGAAAATTGTTGGTGTTGACAGACCGCGTAAGAAGAAGTTCGGGATCTTCTGATTCTCAAGTCAAGGTCATGAGGCAGAATGGTAGTCTTTTCCTATGTTAAATAGTAGAATTCTATTTGTTTTGCTTAAGTAATTCTATTTATTTTATATTATTATAAGGGACACGATAGCCATAAAATTAACATTATTTTTGCCATTTTTTGATATCTTTTATATGTAATCAGATGGTTCATCTGTGATCCATCAGTTTGCATGTTGATAGCAGAAAGCATGGATAATGGAGGTAACTATTATGAGTTTCGATAACGAAAACACAGAAAGAACCAACAATAACAGGCTAAATCCAGAAGACGTAGTAGCAGTCCAAGAGGAGCATACTACAGTATTCATTGACAAGGATAATATTTCTCATGCAGACAGAAGCGCAGCAGAAGAGAACATCGTATACGGTTCTGATGCTGGCGTAAATATTAGTTCAACTGATAATGTTGTCTTTAGCAATAGCGAAAATCGTCTTGCTTACGATGATGGGGATGATCATGAACTTGAAGATCATCTCCCCCAAAAATCAGAACTCCACGATAATGACAACAGAACAGAAGTCGCTGAAGTAATCAATACTGATGGAAGATCGTCAGTATATGACGCGGATGGCAATGTTGTCACAGAAGATGATAGAACCAATGTCACAATTGATCCCTTCAACGATAATGCCAGGGAAGAAGATGATGAATTCAGAGATGATCGTAGAGACACTGTGATCCAAGATGATTATTCTCATCATATTAAGGAAGAGTACATTGATGACAATGGTGTAGTCAGAGACAAAGACGGAAACATTGACTACAATGATGACGGAAAGATTGGTCTTGGTGACAAGATCAAGAGTGTTCTAGGTGTTGATAAAGATGATTGAGACCACGAACTAGAGAGATCTTGAAAACAAAGAGGGAGGGCTACGATAGCCCTCCCTCTTCTCATGTCTGATTACATGGGATAATTTCCTTTTCTGCGTTTCTCACAGCACGTTGAGATTGCCCAGCAATAGAAAAGTGTTGAATGCTGTACAAATAAGGCCAAGTACTAATAGGATAATGAAATTCCTTTGTGTCTTTTCCTGATCAGCAATCATACTTTCTTTAAGGTCAGTTCGCCTAGCATACAGATCTGCGAACTGAATCTTCATCTCCTCGTACTTATTGTTGAGGACAATCAGGGATCGCAAGGATACAGCACATCCAATCAATCCGAACACGATTCCAATGATGTTGATGATGATGGTGATCATAGTGTTCCCTTCAGTTTTCGTTTGATAGCAATATAAGTAGCACAGCGATTTTCAGAACGCAAGATGAGAATCGTCCAGCATGCTGTCCTTGAATATTTGCTATTATGATTATAAGGATTGGTCAATGAAGGAAGTAGGACGACATGGATGACATCAGCCAAATGATGAGGTCTTCTTTCACTATCGTGGATGATGCAAAGAAATCAGAAATGAAAAGGCTTGCCTCTGCTCATTTAGACGTATACTATAAAATCGACGCTGATGTAATGCTCGATGATTGTTTGAAAAAGATATCTGAGGTTCACAGTGTTGACCATAATGCATTGAAAACAAAGGACACTTATGATGTCATCATAGCAGTCAATGAACATGATGATGCTCAGTCTGCTTTTGAGTCTCAATGGAGGAGTAAGATAGGCAATCTTCTCGCACTTGGAAATGATATATACGTCAACGATTTAAAGATAAAGTCTGAAGCATTAGTTTTCTTTTTCTTTGTTTTCACGGTGGGTATTCCTATCGCTTTCCTTGAGGACGGTATCATAGATGTAGTTAGGTTCCTACAACTATTTCCTGTATTGTTGGCTGGTGTGATTTTTAGTTCTCTGTGGGGGTGCAGGGAATTAATGAACTATAATGACAGGAAAAAACATCCTCTTATGCTGGTCAAAGGTATCAGAAAAGACTATGTATTCACAGAACACGATGCTCGCATGTTCCGTTTAGCATACGATAAGGGTGCAGAATTTTTTGATGAATTCACAACAATGTTCTTCTTGAAGAACAATAATGAGGTGGAGATTCAAAAAAGTGATTGTGATACAGATTCTAAGAGAATAGCATGGGAGATTTTGAACTCTGAAGAATATGTTGACATATCCATGATTCAAGATAGTATAGACATGGAAAGGTTTGATGAAGTATTAGCAGAGATCGAAATGGGAAATCAGAGTACACATGAGAATAAGAACAACTATTGATAAGTTAACGAAGACTATTTTAGAATCGGGAGAACTTTCGGTGATCAGTGGTGCTGGTCTCAGTACGAAGGCTGGTATTCCTGATTATGTCCAACTGGATAAGTCATGGCCTTATGATGTTCCCAGAAGCACGGCGACAAGTATTGGCTTCCTTAAGAAGAATCCTAGTGAATTCTGGAACATCTATAAGGATATCTTCCTGAATGATGCCTTCCGTAAGGCAAGGCATACTAAGGGGCATGATTATCTTGTCTGGTTGGAGAAGCAGGGAGTCAATGTCAACATCTTCACGCAGAACGTTGATGGCTTACACCAAGCGGCAGGGTCTTCTCATGTAGTAGAATTGCATGGTAACACAAAGGGTGCAGAGTGCTTTGCTAGAAGGCATTATTATTCAACAGATGAGTTCATTGATGAGAACGGTGTAGTCAATTATCGCTGTCCTATTGATAATAGCATTCTTAATCCTACTGCAGTTCTCTTCGGTGAGGTCTCTGACGCCTATAAGAAGGTCAAGAAGCATTTTGATCAGAATAGCCATAAGAAGAGCGTTGTTCTGTTCATGGGTACATCTTTGAGGGTCTATCCTGTGGCAGCATGGCCTGCAGATCTGTCACGCTTACCGGAAGTCACGAATGTGCTGTGGGATGCGGGGGCTATAAGGAATACTCAGATCAAATATTTTGACTTTTGGTTAAATGAAAATTTCTCTGATATCAATCCTGAGTTTCTATAAGCCTGATTGGTCGTAGGTTTCAAGAAAACTCATTTGTGATTGTCCCGTGATCATCCTCCTCCCATAGCAATAGTCCCTGATGAATAATTATTTTCATCAGGGACTATTGCGTTTCAATCAACGGATCACTTGGCGTACTTGATGATTGCCTTCACGCCCTTCTTGTTGACAGTACGGAAATTGAGCCAGTCCTTTGTGTCAGACTTCATGGCATTCCTTACGTCAACGGAGATGTCCGTGTACTCATTGAGGTCATACTTCTCTTCCTTGAGGTCAATCACGCTGATGTGATCGCCATTCCATGTACCAATGACCTTGTGGGGTGTCAGTTCACCTTCAACCCTTCCGTTGGAGCCTGCAAGGAGGTAGTACAGTGCAGTTCCCATGCCAGCAACACCAGCATCACGTGTGACGTTCTCAATGTCTCCGTAGGAGCCGAAAGAGCGGGCGTCAACGAATTGCTTCTTATCATGGTTGATAGCAACGATGTGCCCCTTGTCAACGCTCTTAGCATAGCCTTCAGGTCGGATCTGCTCATTGGTGACGAAGGATTCGAAGTAAGGGTTGTCCTTGCGGGCAATATCCCATCCCATAGTGTTCTCAATCACCTTGCGAGCATAACCGCCCATGTTGGAGATACGTCGATCACTCTTGTCAGCAAGGACATCATTGTACTTAGATGCAGGAAGGCAGAGGTCAACATTGCCCTTCTTCTTCAGGTCAATCTTCTCTGCCTTATCACCAACGACAGCGACCTGCTGACCCTTCCAATCATTCTTCAGAAGAAGGAGAAGAGTGGCAGCGCTGGAAGCGCTGTATGCCTGACCCTTGATGCTTCGGGAGGCACCAACAGATGAGGATGAGTATCCCTTGGCCTGAGTAAGATTGTAAATATTGTGGTACTGATGCATGATCTCTTCTTTCTTAGTCGTTTGACTGTTGTTGTAAAGAAGGCTACATGGTGTCATCAAGAATGTCAACTACGAGAAAATTTCTTTTTCCGTGTTTTTCTTCTCATGTATGTGCTTGTGGGGACGTGTCATTTTAGAGATATTCTCATCAGTTGAAAGCACGTTCAGGGGGAAAAGATTACTCATGTGTAGAGCAGGGTTAAGGCATTGTAAACCTACAGAAGCACAAAAACGTGCTGCTGCAGAGAGGCGTAAGAAGAACAGGCATGCTCTCAAGAAGGTGCTGAGTGATCTAGCCGACATTGGTGAAGAAGAACTTGCCGAAAAACTCTCCTCTATGTCTCCCTCTCAAGCCAAAGAGCATTTGATTTCTCTTGAATTGACAGATGTTGATGGATTCTCAGAATTGCCAGACACACAGAAGAAGAGATTGTCCACGTTTGTGATTGCTGGTGCTGACAACCCCATCTCATATGGTGGTTATGGGATGCATGATGGTATGACGTATACGGATGATGAGATTGAGCAACATCGTAAAGAGATCAGAGATGGGATCATCAGGGATCTAAGAAAACTGAAGAATGAAAGAAAAGATGTGATCATCCTCAGCCCTGAAAATAACGACGTTACTGATCATATCTTCTCTCAAACACGATGGCTGAAAAATGATGGTGTAACAGACAAAGAAAAGATCGAATTCTGGGAACGCATAGCCTCAGAAGGAATCAGCATCGAAGGTGAGCAGACTATTTTACAGATGATAGAGAGGCTTAAGATGATCGAATCCGATGATTCCAATGCGCGCTCTTTTTCTGCTGAAGATCTATTGTCGATCACTTCTGATGGAAAACCTTTTACTGAAGAACATCAGGATCAAATCAAAGACAAATTCAATACTGAAAATATAGATGATCTAGGTTACCATCCTATTGGGGATAATTCCTACATAGTGATGTATAAGGATACAGATCGTAGTAATGAGATGTCCCTAGCGCATATGAATTCAGGTGGAGATTTGAAATTGCATAAAAATCTTATGAAATTATCACGCGCGAAAGAAGTTTGCTATTACCATGGTCTCATGGACAATCTGGGGTCGAAGAAACAAAGGGATATTTTCATGAATGAGCAATCATCTGATTCCTTGTCGTCGGCTTTTTCCCTTCATGACATCAGTGTTTTCAAAAGTATGTTCTTTAAATCTTCCGTATATTCAGAACATTCTCTAAGTCAAAAGAATCTTACTTACGAACTGTATGCTTCTCACAATTATTACAATGATCAGTTCCCTGAATATTATGAAAACTATTTACCAGAGAAGCCAACTGTTGATGATTTCAGGCTGTTCTCTGCAGGAATGCAGGTGAATGATGATGAAAAGATGAAGATTAGTGATGACGTGAAGAAGAAGCAATTCCCTGAGAATGGAGATATCCAAGAGATCGATGATTATGAGGAATCTAAGAAATTCTTTGATTATGTTGTGAAAAATAGCAATGAGGATCTTTTGTCTAATAAAACTGTTTTAGCTATTGAGAATTACACTGGTTCTGGCTATACGAACTTTATCAATGTGTCTAAGGGGATTCCGTTAGTAGGTAATATTTCAAATTATGATCGCTATGCGGTCAGTCAAGTTCACGAGGCATCAAGGAGTATTCATTACTATGCAAAAGCAAATCCTACAACGAAGTATTTGAGAAGGACGATCATGCCGCCTTTTGGAATGAGTCAGAAGTCTTTTGCAGAGTCTTTGCCTGTAGGTTCAAAGTTGAATACGACACGATTAACATCGACAACTGCTGCCTACAATTCTGGCTTTAAGGCGCATAGAGATGACAATGTAATTTTTCACTATAAGACAAAACAGGGTGCTGCGGTGACGAAGATAGGTCTTGACCATGAAAGAGAAGTTCTTATTGGAGTCAATAGTGAGTTTGTGGTTGTAGGGAATGATATGAAGGGCAATGACCTGCATATTTATTTGATGGATGAAGATATGGTGAAGGAAACATCATGATTTCGATAGTAGGAAAAGGAGGAGTATCAGATGTGTAGAGCAGGGTTAAGGCATTGTAAACCTACAGAGGCACAAAAACGTGCTGCTGCAGAGAGACGTAAGAAGAACAGGCATGCTCATAAAGCAGTCATTGAGGCTTTGAGGAAAGATGGCAAGGATGACATTGCTGATCAGGCGATTGCTCTTTCTCCTTTAAAATTGAAAGAATTTCTGGAAGTGAGGAACTTGACAGAAATCAGTGGTTTCAATGATCTCCCTGATCGTACACAGAAAAGGCTGTCTCCGTCTGTGTTGGAGAACGCTAAAGAAACTATTACTTATGGTGGGTATGGTTTTGATGATGATGTTGTCTATACAGATGAGGAGTTTGATGAGATTCAACCGAAGATTAGGGACGGTGTTATCAGGGATCTGGGTAGCATCTCTCGATCCGAGGGCGAAAATATCATTTTAAGCTATGAGAATATACATGTGACTGATCACGTTCTTGCACAAGCGAGATGGCTGGATATTTCAGGCGATCAGTGCGAAAGGCACGATGAATGGCTTAATATATCCAGAGAAGTTTGTCGTGGTGATGATTTCATGGAAAAAGAAGATCTTATCGCAAGGATAAGTGAAATCTCCAATAATCCAGCGAATAAGAGATCATTTGCTTACTCTGAGATGATGGGTGCCTCATCAGAAGGTTCTCCTTTCAATGAAAGCCATATTGATGACATAAATAAACATTTTTTGAATAACGACATTGACAAGATCACTTATCATCCTATTGGGAATAACACTTATGCTCTAATGTACAAATCAGACAATGAATCATTCATGAGTATTGCTCATATTGATAATCAAGATAACATAGTGATTTCTGGTGATTTTCTTGAATTGGATGTGAAATCTATTCCATCTGAATTTCCTTACATATATGGTGCTCTTGATGAAGTTGGCAATAGAGAACAAACTAATCAACTGGTCTTTAAAATGTACGCAGGATTTGTATTGTCAAAACAAACATATAAATTATTTACAACTATAAATAACTCATCTGCATATGAGGATACACCGGAAATGGAAACTCTTGCAGAGGAATTGCATGCTGCTGCTAACTACTATGACGGAGAATACCTTCCTTCTTATTATAAGGGGTATATTCCGTTCAAAAAGACTGTTGATGACTTCAGGTTGTTTTCTGCAGGAATGCAAGTAGACAAAGAAAACATGATTGATGTTCCGAAGGATACAACGAATACATTCTTTAAGAATGTTGAAGTTAAAGAAATAGATGACTTTAAAGAATCAGAAAGATTCTACGAATCCATGAGCAATGAAGTGCGTATTAATGTAAGAGGTTATGTATCAAATGACTATATTGAGCACATCAAAGCATCCAAAGGAATACCAGTAAGCATGGATTACAGTGGTTACAATAGTATACTTGAAAAAGGCATCATGAAGACATCTGAAGAGATCAAGATTTTCGAATCAAACAACAAAGAACCTCGTTATTTGAGAAGAACTGTAATGCCTCCATATGGCATGAATATTCAATCGTTCTCTGACAGCATGCCTGTAGGGTCTAAACTCCACACGACACGATTGACATCAACAACTGCTGCATACAATTCTAACTTCAAGGGTAATTACAGAGACAACGTGATTTTCCATTATCATACGAAGAATGGCGCTGCCGTGACGAAGGTAGGATTTAAGGATGAGAGAGAAGTTATCATCAGTGCCAATGATGAGTTCGTCGTGGTTGGAAATGAAATAGAAAATGATCATCTTCATATTTACTTGATGGATGAAGACTTACTTGATGATGGAAAAGGTGATGCGTGATGTGTAGAGCAGGATTAAGGCATTGTAAGCCCACGGAGGCACAAAAACGTGCTGCTGCAGAGAGGCGTAAGAAGAACAGGCATGCTCATAAAGCAACTGTGGAAGAACTCAGGAATCAAGGGAGGGACGACATTGCGGACACAGTTTCTGCCATGTCGCCTACAAAAACCAAAGAGTACTTATTGAATGAGAACATTCAAGGAATCTCATCCATCAACGATCTTCCTGATAATGCACACACGACGAAAAATCTTTCTGATGCTGTTTCCATGCATCCTAGCAAACCTATTGCTTATCAGTATGGTCAATATGGAATTTCAGATGACCACACGTTGACAGAAGAAGAACTCTTGACAGAAAAGCAGAGGATTAAAGAAGGTATTATCAGCGATCTCAATGAACTGGTGAAAAACTCCGATAATATCCTTGATCCATCTCATAATCATGTCACTGATCATATCTTTTCTCAATCCAAATGGGTGCTCTCTGAAGACAATGATGACAACCTCAAATCATGGAGGAATGCAGTTGAACAAGCATACGTTGCATCAGGTTATTATGGTATAGAAGAAGTAAAAAGATTGGTTCTGGATAAGTTCAATGATACTTCATTGCTGAGACAGACATACTTCTCTGATTACAAGAGCACTGAAGAAGATTCGACTTTTTCCCAAGAAGAAATTTCTCAAGCAATGGAATCTGCAGGAATCAACGTATACAACCATTCATATTACAATTCGTATTTCACGCCTATCGGAGATAGGACATATCATTTCATTTTCAAGGATGAGGACGATGAAGTGATGGATTCTGTTGCATATAGGTTGAATAATGGTGAGCTTGCGTTCACCAATATAGGGTGTGCTGATGCTGACGACCATTGTACATCTTATGTATATGGAATGTTGGAGATAGGTTCCCACGACAATCAGATGAAAACCATCATGACACAGTTGACACCTGCAGATTTTACGTTGCATGATCCTGACGATGCAGAAAGCGCGTTGGATATCATCTCAGGATCAAGAGACAATGCGCATGTCCTTATGGCAGATGAAATTGTTGCATCAGGTCATTATTATTCACGTAACAAGAAGTTGGAGGCTTTCTCAAGGTATCGACCAGATAGCATGCAGCCTCATGATTTCAGGCTGTTCTCTGGTGGAATTCAAGTTGATGATGATAACCTGAAAGAGATCAATCAAGAACACATTGAAGGAAAGTTTAAGGGATACGAAGAAGAAATCAATGATCGTGAAGAGTCTGAGCAATTTGTATCTGGTATTCATCCAGATATAGCAGAGACTATTAGCGATTATACAGGATCGCAGTATACATACTTCATTGATGTGTCAAAGAATATTTATTATAAACCTGTGGAAAATCCAGAGTATACGTCTCATAATATTCCTGAAGCCATCAAATCTATCAAGGAATTTGAAAAAGGCAGGGATAAGCCAAGGTATTTGAGAAGGACGATGATGGCTCCTTATGGTTTCAACAATGAGACATTCTCTGAAGCATTGCCAGTAGGATCACGTCTGCATACAACGCGATTGACTTCAACTACGGCTGATTATAACGGTTATTTCAAGGGAAACAGGGAAGATGATGTGTACTTCTATTATCATACTACTAAAGGCGCTGCAGTGACAACGATAGGCTTGCCAAAGGAAAGAGAAGTACTGATTGCTCCTGATACTGATTTTATCGTTGTGAAAAAGCATTTAGATTATGATGGTGCTTTGCATGTTTACTTGATGGATGAAGACTTACTTGATGATGGAAAAGGTGATGCTTGATGTGTAGAGCAGGGTTAAGGCATTGTAAACCTACAGAGGCACAAAAACGTGCTGCAGCGGAGAGGCGAAGAAAGAACAGAAATCTCAAGAAAGCAGTAGTCAATAAACTGATCGAACAAGGGTTGGTAACTGTAAAATACAATAGTAGTATAGAGTAGTTTTGATATAATTGAG
>ERZ1031071.4-NODE-4-length-69696-cov-25.038655_pt1 | contig 69696 bp, 77 predicted proteins | sample MGYA00518589_ERZ1031071 | MGnify/ENA primary metagenome ERZ1031071 (study PRJEB33718, sample SAMN03159741) | human skin metagenome | collected 2014-05-20 | study: EMG produced TPA metagenomics assembly of the PRJNA266117 data set (Human skin bacterial metagenome and... | reverse complement strand
TACACAGAGTAGATCGTCGGCAGCGTCAGATGTGTATAAGAGACAGATAGTATATTATGTCTGATTTATAGGTTATTTTAACCGAGTTCTAACTCGTATACCGTGTCCCATTGCTTGCCTGTGACATAGAAATGCCCATTGTCATCATTGTAAGCAATACCATTGAGAACTTGCTCTTGTGTCAAATCCTTTTCTTCTGTGACTTTTTTCACAATAGGAGATAAATCGTACTTTTCCACTACTGTAGTGCCGCTTGTAGCATAGGGATCAATCTTCACAATATAAGGCTCAGTGAAAACATTAGCATACACTTCCCCATCAACACACTCAAGTTCATTGATCATCTTAATACTACCGCTGTCATCGTTAACCTTTGCAGTCTTAGTGACCTCCCATGAGTTCACATTGTGTCCAAAGAGAGTATCTGATCCATCTGATCGCCACATAACACCTGTCGTGTCATCGTAGCAGGCACCCCAGCCTTCACCCATATACTGAAATACACCTTTGGTCTCAAAAGTATTCTTATCACGAATGTAACCAATATTATTTTTCCACGTCAACTGAATGACATCATCATTGATCACAGTAAGACCTTCTGCAAACACTTCTGTCTCATTGTCAACTCTGAACGTATTCTCAGGAGCATACTCACCATTCTTGATTCTCTGAATGAATGATTTGCCATACAATCCTGATGACTCCAACAAGTCACCATTATCATCAAATTCAAATCCCTGAGTGAATGAATTGTCTGGTCTCTTGTGCTCAGCAACTACAGTATATCGTGTTTCTTCAGGCTTTGGATCTTCATTGATTTGAACCTTACCTGTAGTGCATGATGTGAGCAATGCTGACATGAGGGCAAGGGGGATTATTTTCCTCGTTTTCATCACGCCCACCCCAAAACTCTCGAAATGCACGCACCAATGATGAACCCCATGACACAGATAAGCCCCATATACCACAAGTGTGATGCTCTTGTCTTGTCAAAATACTTTTCATGTTTGTCCAGTGCAAGAATGAGGACACCTGAGCTAGAAAGTAAGGCCACTAAAGTGATGACATTGAAGAGAGTTCCATGCTCAAGAGTGAATATGTCAATGATCCATGTGCAGAGTCCAATAAGGAAGAGCATAAGAGCGATAACATACTCTATTTCCATCCCTTTATTGTTTGATGAGATAGAATTCTCAATCCCCTTATCTGTATCTACACTCATAAAAACTCCTTTGTCAAAATAGAATTGAGGGACTGGTTTTCCAGTCCCTCAATTCTATCAGATTACGTCATTAAAAACGCATCAGTAATCCTCTTCTGAATCATCATCCTCTTCTGAATCATCACCCTCATCTGAATCATAACAGTCACAGCACACAATGTCGCCAAAGACGCTTCTCTCCGCATCATCAGGTTCAATTTCTGCGAGGCAGTACTCGCAAGAAACTGTCTCATCGTCATTGTCGTATTCATCCATACGATCAACAAGAGAATCCTCACCTACGAAACTGCTAGTACGCGAGCCAGCAGGAAGATCAGCAATCACCTTGTATCGGCATACTCTCATCTTTGAACCGTTGTAGTCATAGGGAACAGAGATGACATCACGAGGATCAATCTCAACAAGGATGACCCTTCCATATTTGCCAGCATATGAAGAAGCATACTCATAGGTGCCAGCATGCAGACCAATGTCACAGTATCTGTTTCTGTCGAGAACAACCTTATTTCTTGGGAACTCAACAAGGTTTCCTACAGAGTTGTCAAGATGGGCATGGGAGAAGTATACACCATTGACGATTCCCTCACCTGAATAACGAGAAAGATAATCTTCATTTACGCCCTTGAACGCGATGAAGTTTCCATCTTCAGTGATCTTCAATCCGCACACCTTCAAGAAGTCGTACAAGGACTCCTTGGCGCTGTTGATCTTGTTGGAGTACAACTTGTCCATGAACGCTACCAGTGACTTGAGGCTATAGTCATCACTCTTGACAGTGGTCTCTGACCCAATGCTCTCTTTGTCCTCCTGATATGCCTTGACAATAGATGCAGTCAGTGAGTTCTGAGAGATGTTATCACCATCATAGTAGATATCTGTTCCATCGAACTTGATTCGAGGGGAGAGAGTAGCCATCTTCTTACCCAGCACCTCAGTGTAATCAGACATCTTCTTGATGTCCTCATAGACTTCCTGAGCATCTTTGCTTTCAACATCGGAAACGTTCTGGCAGTATGCCTTGACTTCATCATAACTAGGATGCTTAGAGTGAAGGGAAATAGGTGGCTTACCAGATCCCACCACAAAAATACTCAGGGTTGACTCATTTGTATTGTCGTTTCGATTCTCGCCGTAGATAACCTTCGCCACAATGGCTCTCCTTGTTCAGAGGTGTACTTTGTATACTGCTATTCTATCAAACTTCTCATCTACAATCAAGATGCCTTCAGAGATTCCTCCCTGTGGTTCCTATTGTAGAGAGGGAAAGCTTTTTCAGCACAATCCTTGACGATTTCGTAGAAAGCATGCAGATCATCAACAATAATATTTGCAATCAGATCAATTTCAGAAGAATCGTAACTGAATCTCGCAAGACTAATTCGATCAGAGATCTCTACGCTGTCGGGGAAAGATTTACGAATATCCCCTTCCCACTTACGGTATGCAAGAGTTGCATTACGGTTTATGGACAAATCAATACCTACATGATTGAACATATTCTTGAAATTAATGATTGATGAACTCAGCTGATAGCCAAGCTTATCCCAGAGGAGGTACTCAGCAATAAGAGACTCAATTACCTCATGATCATCAAACTTTTTCATCTGATCAAGCTTGTAATCATCACTCATACGATTAAGATCATTAAGTCCATCATGAACAGAATCAAGAGGCTTGAGTTCATTCAGGTTGAAATATTCACGAATCTCTTCCATACGCTTATGCGAGTTCGTAATCCTGCTACTCAGCATAACGAAATTGATACCCTCGAAATTTTTGTAAGAATACTGGTTAATGTTACCATTCTTTACAAAAACAATATTCTCTCGACCCTTCATATCTGAAAGTGTAGTTGTGCGGACAGAAGAGCAGTCATAGACCTTGACCTCAAGATCCTCCACACTTTTACGCACATAAGGCTTATTAGCGGAGGTGTTCTTCTTTGCCTCCTCCTTACGCCTCTTCTTAGCAGCATCCAGATCATCCTCATACATGCCCTTGAACTCAGCCCAGTCCTCAGCAGTCAAGTGATACTTCACAATATGCTTGAAGAATTCCTCGTTTGAATGAGTAATCACCAAGAACTTGTTCTTGTTATCAGGCTGTACGCTCAGGTGGTCAAGGAGATCATTGTACTTGGAATCAGCGCTGAACTCGCTCATCTTGTTAGTTCGGATAGAGCGAATGACATTGTACGCCTCATCATTGTCGTCAACGCCCTCAATGAAAACACCATTGTAGACATAGTTAGGACTAATATAATCAAGCATATCCACCTTACGGCTACATGACAAGCCTACGAAGAATCCATTGATAGAAATCTCATCAAAACGCTTATAACTCCACTTATTTCTCATGTCCTGATAATAGATGAATGCAGCATCCTCCTCAGACAAACCTTCAACCTTCTCGCCCTTGAGAACTCTCTCAACAGCATTATTGAGTTCCTTATTAAGAAGTTCGATTTTGTTGAAAACAGCAGTAGAGTTGTCATTGGTCATCTCAATGGATTCACGAGACTCATTCACAGTGATTTCAGAGATGTCCATCTTAGGAACTACATTTTTGTTGTAATGGTTGTAAGGATACCATACCTTACCCACCAAAATTCCACTAGATCGGCTACTTCCCTTAACATCGACATAACCGTGCTCAAATTCAGCCCAAGAATCGGCAATCCGATCAAGTTTCTTCAGATCAGAAGAAGGATTCATCACCTTAACCTCATCCGAGGTGAATCCAGTAAGAACGCTCATAACGTCTTTCTCAGAGAATCGGTATACATCTGAAGGATTCAATGCAAGACGAACCTCAAAACCGCTCTCCTCATCAGGAGCATCGACATCCATCTCAAGAATATGAGTATTCAACTCATTTTCCACCAGAGACATGATGAAAGTAGTACGCTTACCATTCTTCACAGCAGTACCAGTAAACTGTGTGCAATAAGCAAGACCAGACTTCGAACCAATACCCAATCCACCATGCTCAAGATCAGACTTATCCTTGGTGGTCACACGCACGTTAGCGTAAATATTGACAATATCATCCCCAGACATGCCCTCACCAAAGTCTCGGATTGACATCTCAGGAGACATAGCCGTGGGCAGAGTAACCTCAACAGGCTTGGTCTGACCAGAGACAATATGAGAATCAATTGCATTCGTCAGGTACTCACGAAGAGATGCAATATAAGGGTTAGCGTAACGATTCACCTGAGAACGCAGAATGCTTCCCATAGCATGCGTAGGAATCTTTCCCACAATAGTAATAGCATCTTCGGGAACTGTCACCGTATTGCTGTAAACCTTGGTCCTCACGAGTATTCCTTTCAATGGGATGATTTCAAGGACTACATTACATGCAGACAGCAACCTTGTCAAGTTCCATCCACAACGATTTTCAGAGTTGACTGATTCAAAATAGGTCTTACCAAGTCAAGTATAGAGTCCAAAATAATACAATAAAATACAGATCATCAAACTTTAAAATACATGGCACCACACCTGTAAACAATGTATCCCAAGAATTAACAAGTCGCTTCTCTCACCTTGCAACACACCCAGTTTTTGCTATAGTGGGAGAAGTACAGATCTGAAAGGACAACATGACAACCATCAGTGACTACGTTTACCTGATCTCATTGACAGAGAACAGTTATCCTGCCGACAGCATTGTAACCGCCTATATCAGCAATGGAAACATCAAATGGATCACCACTTCTCCCTTAGACGAGTCCTATCATCCTATGGCAGAAGAGATCTCAGCATTGAACGCATCAAGTTCAGAAGAAGTCAATGATGAAAGCATCGAAGGAGTCATACTATTTATCTTTGATGGCGGGCCTGCAGAGGGCACATTCATGGATCAGAGAAGCATACCAGAGCATATTGTGAGAACAGTGGGCACCATTGAACATGCAATGAGATTGTCCTACCCTGTTCTGATGAGTTTTTATATTGCTGACGGAGCAGGTCAGTCTTTGGAAAACCCAGATCTCATACAGCCAGTTCATTACAGTGGCACAGGAGCCATGAAGAACATGGAAATCCAAAGCAATGCCGAGGAATGGGAAAAGAGCAAGGGCCTGACTTCACCTTGTGAACTATCGGATCGGACCAAAGAAATCATAGATAACTGGACGCATAAGGATACAATTGAATCCGTATACTTGTGGCTACAAGTTGCCGAAGGAAAAGAAGTTGACATTGATCACCTGATTGCTTTTGCTCAAGTCAATCCCGAAGTCACTGTCAGCACCATCTTGAGAGCAATGTGTGATCCTGAAAGCATCATGCCACGAGGAAATGATTACTTTAGCCTCTCCTTTGGAAAAGATACTTACCTGAAACCGCATTGGGGAAGATTCCTCAATGTTCATGATGCTGTTATTGAATGCGCTAATAATTCTACAGGCATGGCGCGCACAGTTATGGTGACGATGATAGCATGGTCACGTTGGGCCATGGGAGAGATCGAAGATGCTCAAAAAGGTCTTCTCGGGCCTTCTATTGACTTTGATCATGCCAATGCTATCTTTCGGCATACAACAAAAGATCACCCTTGGTCTCAAGAGTGATCTTTTGAAATGGGGATGAGTTCTAAAATTAATCCCTAGGAGGCAGACCGAAGAACTTATCAAACCCATAGGTGTAAACCGCATTAAAGAATGTGAAGAAGATGGAGAGGAACACCTGAGATGCCAATGCCTGCCAAAAACCAAGCCCCAGAAGAATCATCATGACAGGTGTGATTACTACCATCATTCCAATCTGAAATCCAAGAGTATGCAATGCTCTCATCTTCAAGGGTCGATCAGTAATGTTGATCTTCTTCTCAAAACGCTCAAACAAAGTATTATAGCCAAAACCGTATACAAGTGCGGTGGTCGTAGAAATAACAGATGTGGTAAATGATCCTGAGATCGTCCCTGAGATCATGAACATGAGCGCTGTGGAGATGAAGATGGCAATGCTTTCAAAGAGAACAGAGTAAGCGATACGTCTGGTTGTTGCATTCTTGAACACCTTGCGACCAATAATTCCATAGTCCATGGTGGTGATCACAGCGGTATCGGGGAAAGAGTGTGTTTGTGTAGTCATAGTGTTAGATTATCATTCCTTTTGTCTATGAGCAAATCGTCATTGTGTCGTGGCGCAGCAAAAGAGGGAGTGTATGACCACTCCCTCTTTATTTTACTAGGTGTTCAAACTCTGTCTACGTGAGCGTCTGTGTGATTCTCGTGGACAGTCTTTCTTGGGATGAAGACCATAACAATACTGATAAGCAGCCAGACAGCACCTATAACAGCAAGAATCAATCCAACTGTACCAAGTGCCACGCCTGGAACTACATCAGCAATTGCGTACATTAAGATAAGTCCAATAGCAATCAAAGCAATTGGGCCACCAATAGCCAAGCCTCTGTTCATGATAATACCACCTTTGCAAACTAGAATGTATTGCAATAAGAAATATCGATGAAATCATGGTAAATTGTGTTTAATTCATCATATTTTTTATTCGATTCATTATCATGATGGAAAACAGTGAAAGTGTCACCTACGATTTTTTGGATTAATCGTAGGTGACACTTTCAGTATCTCAGTCTGCGTAAGCAGGGATATCGTCAATTCCCATGTCGATGAGGGTGTTGATGTCATCAGCAGTCAGGTCATCACTGGTACGTGCCATGTAAATCATGCTGATCACATCCTTGTTCTCATCAACATGAGGAAGACCATCCTCAGTAGCAGAGTTGAGTTCCTCAATGTCCTCATCACTGTCAAGAGGGATGATGAAGGTCTCATAATCGTTGTACTTGAAGTGGATGTTAGCAAGGAAACCCTCTCCATCCTCCATGTAGTGAACGTTGAGGGCATCCTTGCCAGCATTTTCCACAATGCTGTCGATACGTGCCTTCTGGATTGAGTTGATAGTCATGATGCTCCTTCTGATGAGTAGGTGTTGGGTTCTTTCTGGTTGATACAGTAGCATGCTCTCAGAAGGAATGCAACACCAATGGGGAACAACTGACTTCGCCTTGATTACTCAGACCATGGGTGCGGCTGAATGCTATTGGCTGCTTTCAGCGTTGACTGTACTAGGATGTTGTCCTCTGCTGTGACTGCTGCAAGGTAACCTGAGAATCCGCTGAACACGTTGTCACCAGCAGCACCTCTGAGCCATGATGTCAGTGCTAGAAGGATTACAGCAGAATCGTCTGAACAATGAGGGATAGTCTTGTTGAAGGAATCCTGCAGGTTCATGATTGCAGACCAGTCAGCATTGTAATCATCTCCAATGATGATCTTCAAATACTCAGGCATATTTGTGTATCCTGTATCATAATCATGCTTGTTCCAGTTCTTCTTTCTGGTAGCGACGCTTTTTGCGATTGTTTCAACAAAGGTGTATGGGTGTGCTTCAATGATGCCAGGTGCGTCCATTTCGGAGAAGTCAGATCCTCGTGTCATCATTAGTGCAAGTTTGATGGCATCTTTTTCACTGGCATCATCTTTTGCCTGTGCTGCCTTCACTGACAACTCGCCTTGCCATTCATAAGGGAACGGAATGTTATCATGAGAATTGATGAATGCTTCAATCTCATCCATTCTTTTCTCTTTTCTCATCTTAGTGATGGATTGATACATGACAGTGTTCTCACCTCTATGATCTACAGGATAAACCTGATCAGTGGACATCTTCATTCCTACACCATCACCTACAATATAGAGTTCAGGGGAGATCAAGTTATCAGTATGTGTTTTTACACTAGTGTAGACAGAGAGGAAAACCTTGCTCCACTCAGAAGGCAGTTCAAACTTTTCATCCTTGGATGGCATTCGTGCCTCTGCTGCATCTCCGTTAAAGTAGACAACGAAAACATTGTTGGCATCGCCAATGAGAGTAATCGCTTGCTCAATGGCATTATCCAACTGCGAAATGATGAGGTCATGATGGACCATTCCCTCTTTCAAACGCATACGAATGATATGACCATCAGAAGATGCAATAAAGATGTTCATGGAGTTTTTCTGCCAGTAATCTTCTCCATCGGAAGTAACTTCCAAAACGGCTACAGCATCACTTGGTGTCTGTGGGAAAAACATCTCTTCTTAACCTCCATTAATAACGTCTATAGTCCTTATTGTAGCAAGGACTCAACAAAAACGCAACGGATTTCAATAGCGTAGTTCGCCAATCGTGGTTGTCCTTGCCTTGGGTTGCTTTTTCAATCTCTATTGGCTATAATGGTCTCTATGACGAATATGAAAGCAATCCTGATGAGTGGTGACCCCGTGGCCGAATTGAGGGCCTTGGGTGTAGATGGTCTGCGCTCAATGGAGCCTGCTGTTGCCAACTTGAAGATGGAGATCCCTAAGGGATATCATCACAAGGATAATCTTGAGCATTCTCTTCTTGTACTGGGAAATGCAGTCTCTATGGAAGACAAGCCTGATCTTGTGCTGCGTACTGCTGCTCTTCTGCATGACATTGGAAAGCCTGCTACCAGAGAGTTTGGCAAGAACGGTAAGGTTACTTTCCATATGCATGAGATGGTGGGTGCAAAGATGTCCACTAGTATTCTGCGTAAGCATGATTATGATTCTGAGGATTCAATGATCATCAGGAAACTGATTTCTCTCCACATGCGTTCTCATGGTTTCGATACTGCTAAGTGGAATGATTCTGCTGTGCGCCGTCTGATGACTGATGCAATGAATTGGGAGACATTGGAGCGTCTTGCTATCGTTTTCAAATCAGATTGCACAACAAAGAATGCTTCGAACCGCAAGAACCGTGTGCGTAATGTAGACAGTTTGATGTCGTTTGCAGAAGAGGTCAAGGCGAAGGATGATCGAAACGCTATGCGTCCTGCTCTTGATGGTAACGATGTGATGCAGATTACAGGTCTGTCTCAGGGCAGGGAACTGGGACTCATCATGAAGTACTTGAACAGCGATGATGGGATTGCCTTGAGTCGTGATGAGGCCATTGCTTACGTGACATCACAGATGCCTTGATTACTCGTAGATGAACAAGAAGGGGAGATGATCAATCAAGATCATCTCCCCTTCTTTGGTTGCATGTATCAGTAGAACATTGGTTGCTTAAGAATGCCTGAATAATAAATAGCCTTGACGGCATCCCCACGCTGAATTAATTTATTCCTATCTATAGTATCACCTGGATTATAGTAGGGAAGAATTCCGTTGCTCACTGCCCATGCCACAGCCCTTCTTTCACCGATGGTGAGAAGGTTGGATGGGAGTGGCACCTCATATTCTGGCACACTGTTTTCTCCATAAATTTTATAAAGAATCTGAACAAATTCAAGTTCTGTGATGATCTTTGAACTATTAATTCTACCTGCAATGACAGGAGTGTAACCATTAGTGACAGCCCAAGCTGAAGACTTATAGTACAGGCTTGTGCGAGAGACATCTTTGAGAGTCTGATCCTTATATGTCTTGTCATCAGAAATCTCATACGTCATTGCTAATAATTGACCAATACTGAGCGATTGATTGGGGGAAAACTTGGATGTATTGAAGGGCCACAATGCCTTATTTGAATCCATTGCCCTGATTGCATAATAGTAAGGGCTATTGCCATCGATGTCAGTGAAGCGTGTCTTCACCTCAGAGGGATTCTTTAAAACATCGATAACTCCCTGTTGATTTCCGATGTATATAGTTTTCCCATCAGTAGATACTTCAATTTCGTATTTGAGTCCTCTAGTTGATCCTACAGGAACCAGATCATGTGAACCCTTTTTCAGAAGGTATATTACTGTCTTATCCCCATACCCGTCATCAATGAATTCGCTCACAGCAACCATCAGGTCACCTGAGGAAGTGACTTGAATATCTACGCTGTTGTTAGAATTCGTGTCGTCATTTGATGATGGCGGAAGAATATTGATCACCTCACCTGTTTCTAGGTTCGTCAGAGAGGACTGTGGATTGTTGTTTTGGACATATGCCTGTCCATCAAACTTTATAAGGTTATAAGAGTAGTTTGAATTATTAAGAGGTTTTGTTTCACTTGTAGTAAGATCATGATAGTACAACCCGTTATAACCGCTATCATCTAATTCATCACCATAGATATATAATCCCTTTCCTGTGGAATCAGCGACAACATTGTATACACGAGACCAATCGGCTTGCTTGAACTCCTTGATCAGCTTGGCAGGACTGCTCCCATCTGCAGGCCCCTCAAAGATTGCTCCTGCGCCAGTTCTGTTTCGATAGACAGATCCAACTTGATATACTTTGTCACCATGACGGTCAACATCAAGTACGTGGATCATGGATTCTTCAGTGCCAAGAATCTTCCAATCTCCGCTGTTGTTCGTCCATGTTCCAGTAGGTCTGTTTCCGATTCTATTGGAAGGATCAGTCATGGGGATGTAAATGTCACCATCAATATGTTTAATAACATCCATGGCCTCTGTACCAGCAGGAACGCTATTGACCACTTTTCCCGTAGTGGGGTCGATCTCTTCAATACTCACGGGTATATTGCCGTAACTATCAACATTGTAGCCCCAATCACCATATCCAGCAATCAGGTTTCCCTTCTTATCAATACCCATATCTTGAATTACTTGGCCGATTTGTGTAAACTCGCCAGAAATATTCATGCCGATTTTGTTCGCAGATGAAGAAGTTATCTGATCTACGACAATAAACTGAGGAATATTTGTAGGTGCTTCTTGGGCGACTGCTGGAGATGCAGTGATAATTGATGCTCCAATAGTTAGAGCAACTCCATAAACAAGTGTTTTCTTCATAGTATTATTCCCTTTTTAGGTGACACCAATAGTTTTATTGATATCAATTTCTCACCTTATGAATAGATATAACATAATAGAAAATCTAAATTGAAGTTTCTTTACACTGACTCATATCATTATATTATAATCCTCTTGACCTTACGATCTCTCAAATAATAAGACACCTGTGCAAACTCATAGATATTTCAAAACAGTTATACAGCATTCCTCTGTGTGCGAAATGATCGCAGAATGCTATAATCTTAGATGAGTGGAAGGGAATAATCTGATGAAAAAAGGTGAAATCATGGACAATGATTCAATTCACAATGAAGGTGGAAACATAGAATTAATTGAAGGCGCTTACTATACTTATACTCCTGACCCTCATCATCTTTCCAGAGAAGGGATCGCTATTGCTTTAAGGTTGAAAGATGACATATTCCTTTCTGACACTATGTGGGATCATCAAGGGAACCATTCTGGTTATGTCGGCAAAGAGCATATGACAGAAAATGAGATGAAGACAGCAGAATTTTTCTTCGATCCGAATGACGGCTCATGGATTCCAGTAGACAACATTGATTTCATGGAACCAGATGATTACAGAGTCGTCACAAGCAAGGGCGGAAAGATAAAGAAATACTGGGCTAAGAGCATAACAGGTTCTCCCAATACTACAGAGTTCATGAATACTCTCAAAGATGATGTGGACAAAGCCAGACAGGGCGTAGAAGATGCACTCATAGTATTCAATCATGCTGTTAATCGTTACAATAAACACATCTCTGCTCTGATAGATGATACGATCATAGAAGAGTCAGAATGATTTCCAACCATGAGAACAAGAAAGAGAATCTGTGAACAATGACAAGTTCTTCAAACTCTAAGCCACGACTGAACAAACCAGTAAGACCACGAGCGTCTAAAAAGAAGGACGAATCCAACAGAATTGGAAAAACCAAGTCCAAAATTATTGGAATCTTTGTCGCGCTGATGCTATTGGTTACAGCAGGAAGACTTTTTTACATTCAGGTTCTTACTTCAGATCAAGTGGCCTCCAAGGCTATGGACTCTCGTACAAGGACAATGGAGATCGCTGCAAAACGTGGCGACATTCTTGACAAGGATGGTCGTATCTTGACTTCAAGCGTCAATAGGTATGATCTTGTCGTAGACCAGAGGTTAGTGAAAGATTATAAGGTTTGGTCTAGTGAAGAAAACACTATGATCCCTAAAGATGTCAAAGAAGAAATCAATAACCTGTCGAAGATTATTGACAAGTCTTACAGTGAGTTGGAAGAGTTGATGATCGGTGACAAGCCATATAAAGTTGTTATTGAGAACATCACACCTGAGACAAAAGAAGAGGCTATGAAATTAAAGATTCCTGGCTTGATTGCTAACAGGGTTTCTGATAGACAGTACCCTAATGGCAATATGGCTGGAAGCATCATTGGTATCCTTGGAAAAGAAGGAAAACCATTGGCAGGACTTGAGTTGAGTCAGGATGAGAAACTTTCTGGAACGCCCGGCAAGATCAAGTTGGAAATGTCTGCTGACGGTTTGCGAATTCCTAGTGCTCCCATTGAGGAAACCCCCGCTGTCAACGGTAACTCTGTCAAGACAACTATTGATTCTGACATTCAGTGGTTTGCTCAGAAGAAGGTTGAAGAGAAGGCTGAGGAAACGGAATCAGAGTGGGCTTCTGTGGTCGTTCTGGACGCTAAAACAGGACAGATCAGAGCCATGGCAGATTCCCAGAGTCTTGATCCTACGGACATTTCAAAGACAGATAGCAAGTTCTGGCGTCCTATGAGTGTTACTGAACCCTATGAGCCAGGCTCCACTGGAAAGGCTGTCACCATTGCTGCTGCTATGGAGAAGGGAAAGATTAAGGCTACGGATTCTTTCACTGTACCTAACCAGATGGAGTTTGACGGTCAAACAATTCGAGATGCTACACGTCATGATACTCACGAAATGACGGTTGCAGGAATCTTCTCCATGTCTTCTAATACAGGAACAATTCAGATTGCAGAAAAGATCTCTGCCAAGGAGAAGTTTGAAATGATGAAGAAATTCGGTATCGGTGATACAATCGATATTGGCATGCCCTATTCTACATCTGGTTTTCTTTCCAATCCTGACAGTTGGGATGGAAGAACAAAGTTCACTACATCTTTCGGTCAGGGATACTCTCAGACAATGCTGCACACAGCACAGATCTATCAGGCAATTGCCAACGATGGTGTACTGAAGCATCCTTCGCTTATTGACAGTTACATTTCTCCTGAGGGTACAGAAGTAAAGTATGAAGTTCCTGAAGATCGGAGAGTAATTTCTTCTGATACAAGCAAGGAAATGAGGAGACTTCTAGAAAGCGTTGTGACCAACGGAATCAGTTCTGGTGCCAAAATTCCCGGTTATCGTGTGGGAGGAAAATCTGGAACAGCAGAAGTTGTTGGCGAGGATGGTAGGTATGATGGGTATGCGGTTAGTTTTGCAGGTGTTTATCCTATCGATGATCCACAGTACGTTATTGTATCTGCAGTCTATAGACCAAAGAGTTGGATGGGAAACTTTATTGATTCCATGACATCAGAGATTGGCGCTTTCGCCCTTCAGAAGAGCGGAGTTGCTCCTCAAAAGTCAAACCCTGATGTCATTGATACTTATTCTGATGGTAGCCCTAACAACAAGAAATACTGATAACAAACTGTCTCGTCATAGATATTCATGTTCTATGACGAGACAAGTTCACCACAATCACCCGAAAGAAAAGAGATGAGAGCAATGGAATTTCTGACACAGAATGACAATTATGCATTGAAGACAATTGGATCTGCCATTTTCTGCCTGATTTTTATTTATGGATTCATGCCGTTAATGAATTTGATTGGGCGATTCTTCAGTAAGATTTTTGAAAAAGGTATGGAACAGATTCAGGAGGCCCATGCCGCGCAAAGCAGTATGGACCTCCTGAATAACAAGAATGATCACTGATCACTCTTGGATGATCTCATCAACCATGTGTCCGATCTTTTTCTGAGTGTACTCATTGGGGGCAACGAGTACACTGTGGTCGGCAACCTCAAAGATCGGAAGATCTGAGGAAGTATCACCAAATCCAGTGACATAGTAATCATCGTTGAGATTCAGTGTGGAAATATGCTCTCGCTTGGCTGCAGCATTGAACATGGGCTTGTGAACCTTACCCTGAAAAATGCTGGTGTGATCAATGGTGTAGCCAGAGCCGACACCTTCAAAACCAAACTTGTCAGCCATCTTCTTGATCATGAAATCAGGAGATCCAGAGATGAGGACGACACGAGCACCTGCACCCTTCATCTGATTGAGGCGATCAATAGTGGAGTAGAAGTTGTTTCGATTATCAAGGACAGGATCAAGATACTCATCAAGTCCGATTTCGTCAATGTGCATGCCTGTCAGAGACTTCTGATATGCAGGACCCAACTGTCCAATCAGTTCCTCATTCTTCTGATCTGCAAGCCAACGCTGGGGAAGGTCGGTGAATACCTCAGGAGCATGCCCACGCTCTGCAAGCCATACGGCATGCTGAAGCACAAGGGAACCCTTCACCAAGGTGCCGTCCACATCTGCAAGGACGATCTTCTTCTTGGCGTCGCTCTCTTCAATCTTCTGGACGATGGTCTCTGTGGCCTGATCAAGTGTCTGTGTTGTAGTCATGTCTTCATCGTACACGTTGTTCTCATGCTTGTCAACACGACTATTGGTTTTCTTCTTAGATAGTGATGTGGTAGAGGAAAAACCTTGTGAGTACTTCATCTCTTCATCTGCACGCATTGCTTCTTCAGGCGTATTCCCATGCGCCAAAGTGCATTTCTTCTTTTGCGCTTTGCACACTCGCGCCAGCCCATCCTCGCTAATATGGTATTTTCTCATGAAGAAACTCCTGTTGATTTATTGATCAACAGGAGTTTCTAAAGGGTAAACGAGGAATTAATCTCAATGAATCAGGTCAAGTACTTCTTGGACTTCATCTCAAGCAGACGCTTCTCTACTTCGCTCTCGCCAGTTTCCATCATCAATGCGTCCAACTGGTTTTCCACAGATTCAGACTCAATCTCACGCTGAGCACTGAGAACGTATTCCTTCCTACGGATTTCATCTTCCATGACATTGATGATGGATGTACTGTCCTTAGTGTTCAGCATCTTCTCAATCTCAAAGGTCTTCTCCTGTGCTGCAAGCATGGTCTCACGAGAATTCAGAGAACGCTTCTTTGCATTCATCTCATCAAAACGCTTCTGAAGTTCAACAGACGCCTTTCTGATTGTTTCGGCATTCTGCGTAGAAGTATCTCGCTGGATTTTCAGTGTCTTAATCTCTGACTCATATTCTGTAACCTTAATGAGCGCATTACGCATCAGGTCTTCAGCAGTATCTCGGTTCTTCATTGCTTCAAAGTAACCAGGAGAACCCTTCTCATACTTTGACATCTTATCTTCGTACTGGTGATAGACCTGAGCAGACTTTTCAACCTTCTTCTTCCATTCATTCATGTTGCTTTCAGCATCACGAATAAAAGAACTGATCTCAGAAGCGCGACGAATTTCCTGATTAAAAAGGTTCTTCGTATTCGCATGCTGGGTCTGAAGATTATTAATAGCCAGATCCAGCACCTTCATAGGATCTGTTCTCTTCTCAATCATGTCTTGGATGTTAGCCTGCACGATTTTAACGATTCTAGTGCGGATAGTGGTCTTTGCAACCATGGTCTTCTTCTCCCGTGTTCTTGACAAGATGTTCTTTCTATGCAATGATCGTAGCATACCATAGAAGATCATGCAAGAACTTGCAATGATGAATTTTCTTGCTATGATATGAGTACACAACACACGCATTATGATTACTTGGAAGGAAAGAGGATGAATCAGACAGTTATCATGGTCATTGTCATCGCCGTCTACGGGCTTCTTGCAGCAGGTTACTTTGCTATCAACCTGAGTGCATTTGGAAGCAAGAAGAACACTGTTCAGGATGGAGCATCTAAAGCAATCATTCTGGCTGCAATTGGATGGTCTTTGATCTGGCCGATTGCTTTCATTACAGGAATCATTAAGTCCCGTAAGTGACATGTCGATATCTCCCTATAAAGACAGGTGATCACTGTCTCATGAAAGGAAGATGATGAACGATACTCAACGTTACAACGAGGATGATTTCAATAACATGAGATCTAATGCTCATTTGAATGACACTCAGCCACTCGATACCAGTAGCATTAATTCACATGATAACAACAGAGAGCATTCTGCTGAAGATGTAGACACTGCTCCTATTTATGCTGTAAAAGACCCGAACAGCGTGAATCGCTCTACGACATCAGGATGGCCCGATACTCCTTACCGCCATGATTGGGTTGCTGATCAGGAAAGGAGAGAGCGAGAAGCAAGAAAAAGTCTGCCTTGGTATCGAAAGTTAAGTGGTTGGGCTATCTTTTCTGCCATCCTGATTGTAGTGGGTGCTCTTCTCTATCTGATGTCGAACTTTGGTTATCTGCTTTTTGTTGACAAGGGAAGAGGTGCTACACCTTCTCCAACGCCTTCAGCGTCATCCTCACGCCCTATTAAGACTCAGACGCCTAAGCCTGTGCCTACGGTGACTAAGCCTCCCACAATGGCTCCTGTGCCTTCACAGGAAACATCTCAGTCATCTGATCCGGGTCTGATTGAAAGAGGTAGAGATTGGTTGAATGAGCAGCTCGACTCTTCTCCTACACCGTCTAGAACATCTGTGCCTTCTCCCACTGTTGAAGATGACCCTGTGTACACCACACCGGAGGACAGCGAGAGCACACCTGATAGCACAGGTGGCATCTCTGATAGTCTTCCCAGTTTGAATACTGATGCCATCCAAGAAGGATGGGATGAGTTCAAGCAGGAAGGCGGAGCAGTTCTGGATAGTGTCAGAGATGACCTTTCACAGAGATGGGATCAGTTGGTCAACAATTGATTCCTGTCTTCTCAAAGTCAGTTATTGAGAACACCAGAATTAAATTTTCTGGAACTTGTTCTCAATAACTGACTTTTTATTGCGCTTAAATCGCCCTCTATCGCTATAATAGCCTCGTTAATCAAAAACGATAGAAGGGAAAGTTGAATGGAATTAATTCAGCAATTGGGATCGATGACAACATTTGTATTCATACTTGGTGTTATCGCTGTAATAGGTTTAATTGCCTTCATCACCGTCAGGAGATGGATCAAGGTTGCTGGGCCTGATGAGGCACTTGTTATTTCTGGTTCCAACAAGAAGAAATTCATGTCTAGTCCTAGCGGTACGCAGTTGACTCGTGTGAATTCCAAGGGAGAGGAAGAGTCTATTCAGGTTCCACCTGAGTCTTCTTCGTTGAGGATTGTTGTCAATGGTCGTGCAATGGTCAACCCTCTCCTTGAAAGGGCAGAGATCATGTCCTTGAAGGCTCGTCAGATGAATATGACTGTTTCGGCACAGTCAGAAGATAAGATCAGTATTGAAGTTCAGGCTGTTGCCATGATGAAGGTTGGTTCTCATGAGGATTACGTTCGTAGGGCTGCAGAGCGTTTTGCCAGTCAGGAAGATGCCATTGAGTCCTTCATTACAAACCAGTTGGAAGGTTCCCTTCGTGGTACCATTGCTCAGATGACTGTTTCTGATTTGATGAGAGACAGAAAAATGGTATCCTCTGACATTGCTGAGAACATTGCTAATGATCTTTCAGCACAGGGTCTTGTTCTTGATTCATTCCAGATCAAGAACATCAATGATAACGATGGCTATATTGAATCCCTTGGTCTTCCTGAAATTGAGGCTAAGAGACAGGCTGCTAGTATTGCAAAGATCAATGCTGAGCGTGAAGTAAAGAAGAATGAACTTCTTACTCAGGAGCAGACATTGAAAGAGCAGTCTACTTATGAGATCAACGTTGCCGCTAGTGAGGCAAAGATTGGTCAGGAGCAGGCAAGGGCTGATCAGGCAAGAGAACTTGCTAAGGCAGAGGCAGAGCAGAAGGTTCTTGACCAGAGAGCCAAGAACAGGGAAGCAGAGTTGGATGCTGAAGTTCGTCGTAAGGCAGATGCTGAGAAGTATGCTTCTGAGACCAAGGCTGCTGCTGAACTGACTAGGGCACAGCGTCAGGCTGAGGCTGAGGCTTATGAGAGAACTCGTAGGGCACAGGCTGATAGAGAGGTTGCTGAGAATGAGGCACAGGCTATCGAGATGAAGGCTAGGGCTGAGGCAAATGCAATCGAACTTGCTGGTAAGGCTAAGGCTGAGGCTATCAGGGCTGAGGCTGAGGCTCTGAAGGAGAACCAGAATGCTATTCTTGCCCAGAAGATGATTGAGATTCTTCCTGATGTTACGGAGAAGTGGGGAGCTTCATTCTCCAAGATCGGCGGTGTCAACATCATAGGTGGCTCAGATTCTTCTGCCACAGGTTATGTTGCAGGTGAAAACGCTATGGGTCTGGCTTCTGTCTTCAAGATGATGGAAGACATTGTGGGCATTGATCTCAAGGGTATCATCAACTCTCATGCTTACGGCAATTCAGTTGCCAATGCTATGAAGGACAGCAATGATTCTTCTGATAAGAACGCTGTTGTGCAGGCTGTGAATAACTTCAAGGAGAATCACAGCGAGAAGAAGGAGAACACCGAGAATGATGACATGTGATTCATGATCTTCTCTGAATGAGAAAGTCCCACTGAACTATAATGTTCAGTGGGACTTTTTGATTCAATCAGTAATGTCAGAAGACGTTCTTGCTGATTAATTCAATTTCAGTGACAGTAGGCAGGTAGTTCCCCTCTAAAGTCATAGGAGAGTTATCATGTGACTTGTAGTAGAAGATGATAGCACTGCTTCCAACTTCTACTTTGAACTTCTTAGGATCGATCTTCGTCAAGACATATTTACCCTGCTTTTCTCTTTCCATGCTCATCATAATGTTGTTCTCATCTGACACAAAGAAGTTGACTATAATGCCGTTCTCTGCTGTTACCCTATATTTTCCTTTGTCTTGAGGACCAATCTTCATTAAAGACATGTCACCCTCCTTCCTTTAGATTGTTGCTAAATCGTTATAATTGTTTTCTAACAAATATCTAAATATCGGAAGTAAATTTATCGGGCAATGCCTAAAAACGTCGATTCTGAATCATAAACTCACTCAGTCATCAAACTTTTCTTCGCCTATTTCAATAGAAGGAAACATGATCTGCAGGGCACCCGGCGCAAACACACTGCCATTCATAGGAGGATTTGCATGCATCTGATCAATCCAATTTGTCACGATGTATTCAGGGCTTTCATAGAAATCCGAATAATCAATGTTATAGTGAGGAGTTCCTTGAATGATACTTACAATAATCCCGCTGGGAAGAGGCATGTTTCTGGAATTGAATTCCTCAGCAATATCTTTAGTGATCTTAGTCATATTCGTGGTAACTGCAAACTGTAACTTCTCTTTTTCCTCTTCGTTATCAATATTGGAGAGGAATGAGGGCACAGTATACACTTCATTTCCATGCTGAAAAGTCACAGCAACAACAGACTCCGTATCCCCTTCCTCATTCTCGTGGTATCCAATGTAGGCATTGGTCACTTCAGGAACCCTATTGCACATTCCAGAAATAATCCCATTGAGAGTGACAGTATGCTGATGAATATTCTCTAGGATGGTCTTCTTGGGCGTATCTTCTAAGGAAAGGCTAAAATTATCCATTATCATTTCTTTCTGTCGATGTTGTCTTTATCTACAAGTTTTGCTGTCACAATGAAGTTCTTAGAGAAGTCTCCGTTGAGAACTGCCCCTGAACATGTTATCAGGTTGAGCCTATGTTCACCATCTCTTCTGAAAACTTCAGTGTTATTTGGCATATCTACACCATTGACCAGCGATGTAGATGCTACCTCATAGTGATAGAGATTTCCATCAATATCCCTGACCACAATAGGTGTTCCCTTGGAAACAAACCTTAAGAGAGCAAATCCAGCCCAGTTCCCATTAGCCCTGTTCACATGTTGTGCAATGATAGCAGAACCCTTATCCGATCCAACTTTTTCATAGTTTTCATAATGAGTCCCCAAAGGTGCCTGTGGAAGTTCTAATTGGTACTTAGTATTTCCATCGGAATCCTTGACTTCATTGCCTTGAGCATCATAAATAGGCTTCTTGGATGTCTCCATGTAGGGAACAGCAACACAGAGATCAGGGATGAACACAGCAGATCCTTGTAACCTGCTGGCATCTTCCCAACTTACTTCTCCGTTGGTGAAATCAGTTTTATCACACTGCCATGCATCTTCTACACTTTGTGGCAATCCTTGTGGTGTATCTGCTAGGGGTAACCATGTATTTGACCAGCCGTACAACTGTCCTGAAAGAAGCATAGGGTCAGTGATACCAGTGTATTCCCCGTTGTCATCGTTACCCTTTGATTTGTTGCTAAGATCTATCTTATCCCCATTGAAATCGTCAGGAGAATCTTCTGTATAAAGTTGTTCGGGAGAAGGGACTTCTTTAATCTCAGAGTTCTGACCATCAATGATGAAGTATCCTCCTGCTGCTAAGGATGCTGCAGAAAAGAGAGACAGAAGACCTGTGATCAGTTTTGAATCATTCCGATCTTTGGTTTCCTTCATTCTGATCTTCCTTCTCTTGGATCTTGTTCATCTGCTCAATGATCTTAGGCGTCTCGTCAGGGGTGTAGAGTTGCAGATGTTCACGAATCTGATCCTTAAGGAACTCATCATCGTTTAAATCTGATACTTCTTTCTTGAGCTGATCATTGCGTTCTTGCTCATGACGAATATCTGCTGTGAGATTCTCCTTCTCATTGCTTCTTTCCCACAGCGTGATCACAGAAGGGCCAACAAGTTGAACGCAGAAGGCAATTGTCACAATAAAAATCAACAATACGGGATTGAAGACACGCGCAGGAAGAGGCTTGGCAGTATGACTAGAAAGAGGTGAGGACTCCTTCTTCTTCCTTATCGGCGCTTGGATAGTTTGCTTTCTTGCGTTCTTCTTGTCTTTCTCAGTTGCCATGTGGACTCTTCTTTCCCTTGATAGCAGCATTGATCATTTGCGGCCCTGTGATAAACCATAGGGGAGATTTCACACCAATCTTCATGGCGAGATCCTCCATCTCTTCCCCTTGTGTCATATCACTCTTATACTTCTGATCATGGATCACATAGATAGCAATTGCTGTTGTGAGCATGACCAGAAAGCCCAACATGTAGACCATGCCTACGACTTCAAGAACTTTCCATGTTGTTTCCATAGGGGTGAATCAGTCCAGGAACCACATGTTTTTGTGATCAGCGGCAACGACGGTGAAGTTCTCATCGCCCAGAAGGAACTGAAGATTGCTTACACCAGTGGGGCCTTCCTTGATGCAATGGTGAGCGCACAAGCCCAGAACTGCACCGTTCTTAACGTACTCGAAAGTAATGACGGCCTGTGCGCTACAAGCGTCACAACGGTCAATCTTCTTCGTCTCTGGAAAACTCTCAAAATTAGACTTCGTAAGCGTCAAAGCGGCATCGGTAACAGTAGCAGTCATAGCTTTCTCTCCTTATCGTTGGATAATTGTCTCTTTACCTTAGCATGATATGAGTGCATGTGCAAGTCACTATGTCAGCATAGGTGAAACTATGGAGAACAGCATTCCACAGAGGACAAGTACGAGTACAATCCCCGTCAATATTTTTCTTGTGGACTCTTTCATCATCATAGTGCTTTCGTCAACACCTTTCTTTTCTTCTTTATTTCTTTAGGTGACTCTTTCTTCTTATCATTCCTCTTCTTGAATTTGATCTTTCGAACAGAAAAGGTGAAGGGGGTCAAGTTCTCCTGTTCTCTGATGATTGCAAAGGCTACACCAATAGCAAGCAACGACATCAATAATGCAGATCCACCATAGGAGATAAATGGTAGCGGAACACCAATAACAGGAAGAAGACCTGACACCATAGCAATATTGACTACTGCCTGACCCACCAACCATGACATGATGGTTAACAAAGTGATTCTTGAGAATGTATCCTGTGCTCTTTTAGATGCCACGTAGAGGACAAGAGCAATCATAGAGAACAACAAGACAACGAAAATGGTTCCAACGAACCCCATCTCTTCACCAAGAATGGAAAAGATGAAGTCATTCTCTGCCTCTGGGACATAACTCCACTTCTGCCTTGATTGACCTAGGCCAACACCAAAGAATCCGCCTGAAGCCAAAGCATGCAGACCATGATCCGACTGGAAGCAAGGTTCTGTAGGATGGCCGCATTCTCCCATCCATGCTTTGATTCTGATCATTCTGTTATCTGACATCACAGTGGATATAACAGCGCCAGCGGCCCCAACCAGACCAGCAATGGATAGTACTTTCCAGTTCGACCCTGAAACAATCATACCTGTGACCAAAATAAGGCTGAGGACAATAGTAGTTCCCAAATCTCTACCGTACATCACAAGGAAGAGCAACAATCCGCCCATAGGGAAAAGTACAGGAATGACAGCGTGCTTCCAATCCTTGACCAATGTCCCCTTATTGTAGTAGATCAAACCCAGCCATAGACAAAGAGCCAGTTTCACTGCCTCCGATGGCTGCATTCTAAACCCACCGATATCCAACCAGTTCTTGTTTCCATTGACTTCTACACCCAATGGTGTGAAAGCAACCAGAGATAAGAGGATGATACCTATTGCAATAGCAGGCAATGCGAGTTTCTTGATGAAAGACACTGGCAAAGATGACACTATCGTAAGCGAGATGATGCCAATCAATGCCCACAATGCTTGCTTGACAAAGAGGTTATACGGACCTACACCGCTGGCAATGGATTCCACTGAGGACGCAGAAAGCACCATGACAAGGCCAATAGAAGTCAAAATGATGGCAGGAACAATCAACATCCATCTCAAACTGGTTGATTCTCCTAACCTGTCCAAGAGGTTCTTTTTTGAGGAATTATAAGTGATTGTTCTTTTAGCAACTGTTGCCATTTTTAAAATTTTCCTTCCTTCTTCTTGGAGAAGGATATCAATTCTCCACCATAGTAGTCTTCAAAGAATTTAGCAGCATGATTCTGAATGAATGAGCAATCCAGTGATTTCTTGGGAATATTCCTTACTTGAGCATACTCATGACAATTGTTCTCATGAATTTTCTGTTCCCAATGGGGATCTTTTTTCAAATCGCTCTGAGAAATATAGAAATATGTCCTCTCAAACTCAAGGGACAACATATCTTGAAAGTCTTCTTCTCTGACACTATGGGAATTCTTTCTTGCCATGTCAACAGCATGATACGCCATGATATATGCTACGTCCTGCACATGATTATTGATGGCATGTGTCGGCGTCGTCATTGTACTCTTACTAAATGAATCATTCTTAATAGTACGACAGAACAACTCCTTGTCATCATTGCTGTTATCGTGCATGATTGCTACTCCTTGTATCAGAAACCTATGATCATCATAACAAGAACCAAAGATCATCAATCTGTTGAGTTCTTTGCCTTCTCTGATTCCTTGTCCTCGCGTTCCTTCTGTCCCTTTGATTCCTTGTCGGGATCAATGATATCCTTGATCCTCATCACATTCTTCTTCGTGTCATCATTGAGGTCAGAGAACATTCTGTCTGATACGTGGAATTCTTTCTTCACAATGTCAATAATGATCGCATTCTTCTTCGAACCAGCAGATCGCACCCACTCAAGAGCAGCATTGCTGTACTCGGATTCATATGTTTTCACACGAGTGGTCTTCAACTCCTCGGCAACAGCATTGATCACAGTGCGAGAAGTTGCTTTCTTGAAATTGATCTCGGAAATCTTCTTGATGATCTCCTGTGTCTTGTCCACATCATTCTTGTAGACCATCTTGAAAGCCTTGATATCAAGTCTGCGTTCATTGACAATGACGACTTCTGTGTTTTCGTTATCCATGATTTTATTTCCTTTCCTCATGTTTGTAATAATTATTCCACAACGATTGCGGCATGATGAACTGTGGTGTCAGAACAATCTGGATTCCATCTCCATAGCAATCTTATTGTAGATTTCCACGGGGACAACAGAAAGAAGCCTTTCTCTTGCTGGCAAGTATCGCTTTTTCAACATGCTTTCCGAAACACCTGATCCTCTCAGACCAACTGAATTGTGAAGATTGTCTGCCAACTTGACAACAGCAGCCAGAGGCACCTTCTTATCTGAAGAGACACCAGCATTCTTGAGTTCTGATTTATTCAGAAAGTCGTGTTCGTCATAGGAGTCCACGTCTACAATGTTCTCGATGAAATCAGCGTAGGAGACCTTTGATGACAGTCTGGACACTCTGTTAACAGCATTGATCACACGTGAGGGAACACCTGCAACAGAAAGATCATAAGAGTTCACCTCACTGTCTTCAATCACGTCATGGAGCACACCAGCAGAGTAAGCATCTGGACCCAAAAATTCCAAAGATGATCCTACAGCATGGACATGAAGGAAATAATCTTCTCCCTGTTTGTCCTGCTGACCACGATGTGCTGACATAGCAATCTTCAATACATTCTGTTTTGACTTTTCTTGTGCTTCATCGAGCACCACATTATCCTTGTTCATACCTTCATTGTATCAAGAGCATCCCTAATTTGCAAGCATATTGGGCTTGATATGAAAAACACGAGAGACCTGTGCATGGTCTCCTCACAGGTCTCTCGTGTTGTCGGGTTTGCGTGACGTTATCTCAACGAATCAGTACTGCGGATAGGGATAGGTGTTTCTGACCCTGATGAAACCAACGAACCTATTGTCTTCATTGTTTTCATCTTCATCATCCTGATCTACAGTGTGATCCTCATCGTCCTCAGAAGAATCAGAGTTGAAACCCTCATCATTCTTCGTGCGAGCAATACTCTCATTTGAATCAGTGCTTTCAGCATACATGATCTGATCCTCTGAAATGAGATGAGTACCTTCCTTGCTCATTACGCGCCACTGGTCACCATCGACGCGAAGAGCGAAGTAGTACATCTCTGTTGCGCCATCATTTTTCATGTCAACAAAGAGATTCTTCAACTGATCAAAGTCTGCATAAGGAGACTTCTCTTCCTCTGGCTCCTCATAGCGAACAACCTCAATGCCGACGCTGTATGGGTAAATAGACTTTCTGTTGTCCTCACTGACCCACGCATCCCCCTCCTTGTGATGAGCAATGAACTCAGTACGCTTATCACTTCGAACAAGGTAGCCTGCCTTAATTTCCTCAAAGAAGACTGACTCCCATGGTCGTGTATCCACACGAGGATCACTCTTCTGATCAGAAGAAGTATCATTCTGTGTAGTATCGACACTCTCCCTAGCCTTGGAGATAATGTTCAGCAGGAATACCTGCTCATTGGGGTCTCGATCTCTCATGCGCTCAAAATTGTTTCCATAGATTTCAGTTGCAGCATCATCAATCAGTGTAGCATCTTCAGTGTTGTCCCAGTTATTCATAATAACCATTCTCCTTGTGATTTGCGGTTGTGATCTCCACCGTCATGGTGTTGATCAATGGTATCATCACCTATGCAACCATGTCAACATGATTGCTTCCTTCACATTCATTATAGCAAAATTTGCTTGCTCAGACCGAGTGATCCAAGCAAGCAAATAAAAGATTTATGATATCAAATCAATTTTAAAATCCAAGGATTCCTGTGCCGAATTGAGCGATCACACTGGCTGCGACAATGACCACAATCAGCACAATAAAAGGCAGAATAAGAGTTGACGCATAAGAGGAAGATGTGCCCTTCGTGTATTCATATACGTTCCTTGCTGTGATGACAGCAATTTGGATTGTGACCATCAGCCAGACGACCATACAGTATAGACACAGTGTTCCAATGGAATAAACTGCTGAGTACCACAACCAAATACAGAAAGCAAATGCTGCTGCCTGTCCAATGTTCATAGTAATCCAGTACCATTTTTTAAAATCTGCTCCTGCAAGGATGGACATGGCAACAGTGATGAGAACAGAGAATCCTACGATACCAATATACGTATTGGGGAAACCGAACGTCATTGCTTGCCATGATTGCATGATTTGACCACATGACAACCATGGATTGATGTCACAACTTGTCGTGTAACTGGAATCATTCTCAAGGATAGATCTTTCGATGACAATGGTCAGTGTAGCCCACATAGCAATCAAAGATGTGAACAATATAGTCAGACCAAATCCCCATCGTGTGAACACCCATGGTGACTGACGGGTTTTAATGTTACTCTCATTCTCGATCAGAAGATTATCGCTAAGATCGATTTCTGCTTTTTCTGACATATGTTGTCTCCTTAAAGAATAGGTCATTGATAATGAAGAATATCTATTTTTTCTTTTAAATTGAACTTCTCATATCAATGGATCAAAAGTGTGACCCATCTAACAAGCACGAACAGTTTCAAATGAGCCTACTCTGCAATGATCAGATGGAATCAATATACAGCATATTCTTCACACGATAGATCTTCTTTCCATCCATCTGCAATGACTTCTGCCCACGCCAGTACATCACCATGTCATCAATGCTTGAAATGACTTCTGTTGACACACGGACATTGTTCTGATGAAGCATCTTCACAATGCTTCTTCTCCTGATGGAGACATGCATTGCCTGAAGCCTGTTGCAGTCATAAGTGACCTCAGCCAAGGAATCAAGGAACTCATTGTCCTCCTGAGAAATCTGTGCGGCATTGGAAAGGGTAGAGATCATGTCTCCACCGATCTTGTCCTGAATAGTGGGGATCAGTGTCTTACGCACAAAGACGCGCTGATAAGATTCGTCCTCATTCTGAGGATCAGACCAATAATCCAGTCCCAACTCATCACATGCACCAATGGTGTCAGAGCGTCGGACAGTGAGCAATGGTCGCAGGATGTCATCATTGACTTCAAGCATACCTGTTGTCTTTCCTCTCATGACACCAAGAAGAAGAGTTTCAGCCTGATCATTCATGGTGTGCCCCACCATGATCTTCTTCCCCTGAGCAACCTTTCGCAGTGCTTGATAGCGAAGAGTTCTTGCTTCTGCTTCCATACTGCCAGTGGAAGGAACATGGACATCGATGATGTATGTGGATGCACCCATACTCAAAGCAATCTGAGAAGCATTCTTTGCCACCTCAGAAGAGTTCGCCTGCAAGTTGTGGTTCACGCATACAGTGGTGACAGAGAGACCTTCAGCAAGGCATGCAGCGGTGAGAGCAAGAGAGTCTGCTCCACCTGAGAAGGCAACAACAACATCCGTGAGAGATTCCTTCTTCACCAGATCTCTGACGGCCTTTCTGCACTTCATAAAATGTGGACTCTTCCTTGGGATTGTCACATCTCTGATCATGTAACTGGGTGTCTCTTTCGTTTTCATAGATGGTAGCCTATCACTATGTGCCTAAAAGTCAAGTCAGACCATGAATGGCTTTGACATCATTCATGGTCTGACTTAACAGTATGCTTCTGATTACAGGATATCAGATTGTTCTCTTCTTCTGATCATTGGTGATGATGTTGTCTTCAGCAAGAGGTGTTGTGACATCATTGCTCTTTTCCTTCACCTTATTGGCTGAATCAATGACATCCTTTGGGTTGACATGAGAATCATTGTTCACGTTGTCAACTGTATTCTCTGTTGACTTGTTCTTGCAGCATGTCTTTCCAGATTCCTTATGACAGTTGTCCTTCTTATCACAATCGCAAGGCATGAAACTATTGTGCTTTCCACAATTACAAGTCTTCTCTGCAAGAGTATCCTTAGCAACGTTCTTCTTATCTTCTGCAATTCTCTTCAACTCAGCAATCCTCTTATCGAAATTCCTGTTCTGAGTAGTGGAATACACAGCGATGACTGCTACTGGGACAATAAGCGAGGTGAACACTGTACCAGCAATCTTTGCTGCTTTCTTTTTCCTCTTCTTAGCAGTGATCTTCTTATTTGCCAATTCGATCTTTTTCTCTGCAATTTTATGCTTCTTCTCTGCTTCCTTCTGAGCGTTGTCAATAAAATCACTGATTGTCTTTACTGCCTTCTTCTTGTCGAGCATATATGCCAACTCCTTTTTCTGTTATGAATATAACGTGATAATGAATATCCATGAACGATTTAGAATTATTCCATCTATTTTGAACAAGGAATCATCTTTCCGTTTGCTTTCTATCTTATCATTTCATGCTGTAGACAATAAAGGAGAGGATGATATGTCCTCTCCTTTATTGTCAGCCTTCACAGATCACAGTGAGTATGCTCTGTTGAAGATTCCCGCAAAATCATAACCATAATGGTTCTGGTTTGGGATCACATAGTAGTTTGTCCTGTAACCATGTGACTTGTAATAATTGTAGCCATCTTTGGCTGAGTTCAAAGCAGACCATCCCTTTTCACCTGCTGCTCCGAAACTGTCATTGCCTCCTGTAGAGAAAACCAACTTATAGTTACTCTTCATAGATACGCTCATGGATGGTGCTGGTCCCCATGTTGCAGGTGTTCCTCCACCTACAGGAACGCCTCCACCACGTGTCAACCATCCTTTATGATCCTTCATGGATGCGTTCATAGAAATAAATTCTGCACCACCAGAGTAACCAAGCATCCATACATTATCTGTATCCAACTTGAATGTTGAAGTCAAGTGACGTGCAAGTGCTCTAAACCAGTTGCCATTTCTTTCAATACCGACCCACCATGTATTTCCTCCACCATCATTCCTGTGTGGTGAACGTGGTGCAACAAGAATCATGTTCTTCTTGGCTGCTTCTGGTGCAAGAACATTCTTCAAGTATGCAGTGGGGTTTCCAATGTTAGAGTAAGCATAGTGCCTTGTCTTGTAATCACCCTCGAAGTAATAAAGAACACCAACAGGAAGGCTCTTGTTGATTCCATCAGCATAAATGTGGTACGTGGAAGTTGTTCCATAGGAGTCCGTGAAACTCCTGTTGTAATCAGTTGGAATCCATCTTTGTCCATATCCCTTATACTTCTCAACGAAGAGATCATAGATAACGTTTATTGCCTGGATTACAGTGACGCCCCACTGTGGGTTGAACTTCCTGTCATCGTATCCATAAAGTCCTGCATTGTCAGTTGTCCACTGGATGCCTGCATAGTGAGCATGCCTACTGGAAACATCTGCGAACTTAGAAAGTCTACTGTGCTTAGGTGATCCATATGAGTTGTGCAAGTAAGTCGCAGCAAGACCACGAGTGATGTTATTCTTCATACCTAATGCAGTTTTATCAGGTGTAGTAATAATACCGTTTGCCCTTGCCCATGCAATGTACTGACGATAGTTTGAATCCAATGGTACATCAGTGTATGGTGCATACCAGTTCTTAGATACATCTGCACTGGTACCCTTTGCCAACATGTAGATAAATTCTCCAATAGAAACATAGCTATTCAAGTAAGTGCTATTTGTTCGTGTGATCATTCCCTGCTTGACTGCCCAGGTGACTGCTTCTGGTTGAAGATCTGTGTAAGCCAATGCTGATGGTGATGCTGCGGTTGCTATAAGACCGGCTCCTGCAAATACTCCTATTCCGGTCAACATTGACCTTCTATTCAAAGTGGACATACTAATCTCCCTATTTCTTTTTTAAGGTTACTTAATAGTTATCAAAACTTTATAGTCATTTATTTAAGCGAATCTAAAGAAATTATGAAAAAGATTTCTCTTCTGTGATAAATGACACAATAATTTTAGAATTATCAACCTTTTGTTTAAGAAGATATAACAATCTCACTAACGGAAATGAATAAGAGAATCGCTTTGATTATTCAGGATTTTTGATCTGTGTTGGCTCCCCAAAGTTCCTTTGCTGTCATTTTCTGACATTCTTTGCATTGAAATCTAGACAGTACATTGAAAAAGTTCAATCCTCCACCAGATTAGCAACATGAAGTTTCAAAAACACCTAACGCAGAGATGAATTGTCATCATGAAGGACGCAAGGAAATATTGAGAAAGAATATTAAGGCACGAAAAAGTCGGGGTCATCAAGGAAGACATAGCAACCTGATGACCCCGACTTCTTGCCTCAACGGAAGGAATCCACAGTCTCCTGTGCAATCTCCCTGAGAGCGTCCTTGAGCACCCACTTTGAACGCTGAGCAATGATAGACTCCATCTGACCAGTCTGATTATGATTGAAGACAATCTCCTCTTCGTGGAACTCCTTTACGATCATTCGACCGTTGAAGAACCACTCAGGAAGAACTTCAAATTCAGTACCCTGAAGAATTTCAAGACGTTCATTAACACCAAGTCCATGCAATTCCTTAGGAGTCTTCATGGTCTGCACAGCCATACTCACAGCATTCTTACGTGCATCCAATCGACGCCAATCAAGGTAATCCTGAACCTCATCAAGATCCTTCAACATGAATGCACGCGCGTCAAACTTAGGAAGGATGCTAATATCCTCTCGCGTGCGCATCATGTGTGCAACGAACCCAGCAGTGACAGCAGAGGAAGCGACAGAAACCATCTTCTCTACCCTGTTCTTAAAAAGATTCGTATTGCCATTGACTACATTATTCTTAGTGGGAACAATGATACTGATCTCATCCGACTGAATGTAAGCAAACAGTGCTGAGGTGAAGACGCTAACAATAGCCTCCATAGCACCAGCATTCATCATGTCACGCAGATCCTCATCGTAAGGTCGCTTGAAATCCTTGGTGAAAGTATGGAATGCCTTACCATCCATGCGGAAGCCAATGTAATTGAAATCACTGGTTTCAGCGTGGAAGCGCATATCACTTTCACGGGACTTAAAATCTTCTGCAAGCATTGGCTTTCTCATCTTTTCCATACTTCAAGCATAACAGAAGAAGAGACCTATGTCAACACGTTGATGGATAATGACACAGGTCTCTTCTATTGTGAGTTGAAACAACCTCAATTGTGCAATCTGATTGCATCAGGAAGAAGATCGAAGTTCCTTGACCTTCAAGAACAGCAATCGTGTGAACTCTGTGGAGTAAAATGCTCTCATGCTGTCAAGATCACCTAAAGTAACCATTGATAGTCTCTGTCTTTCAAACTCACGCTCAAGAACAGCGTAGACACCATCAAGACCATCACTCTTCATGAAAGACAAGAGAGCATGGAGAGCACGAAGACCTGACTGAGCAAAGAGTTTCTCTTCTATCTCATCATCAGTCTCAACAGTATTCTCCGCGTAATAGGTGACAGCCAAGAGTAATTCTTGCCAGCCCTCAAACGTGTTCAAATTCTTGTCTTGGGTGAATTTACTCATCATGCTTGATGTTGTTGTCATAGGTTTCTCCTTTGAGGCTGATGTTCTTATCCAATAATAGCAAAATCACGAACTTTCCATATGCGTGGTGTGCTGTTCAGTTTTCAGTACATACGATCTTCTTTGGGGAGTTCATAATTGATGATGTCAATGAGAACTCTGAATGCATCCAAAGCACACTTCTCAGCATAGATTTTTCCTCTGCTGACATTAGAAGTATAGCTTTGATATCTGGTCATATGCTCCATGTAATGAAACAGAAGAGATCGCCCCATGTCAGCAAGAGGGGTTGTGATCTCCTCCCCGTCCTTACCCTTATTGAAACGAAGGATAAACTGGCGAATCTCCCTCTCAAAGCCGGAGCAAAAAGCAAGGACATAGAGAGCATCATGATACTCCTCGTCCATCTTATAGAGACCCCATACCCCGTCAAAGGTATCGATGCTCGTCTTGAGGTCTGAGATTGCCTCTATCTTAATGGAATGAATATTATGAAAGATCTTCATCCACTGACGACTATCATGAATGTCAATGTCTTTAAGAATACCTTCCATAATATTATAAGGATATATAGCCATGTCGTTTTCCTTACTTCTTTGAATTCTTGTTGTCTGCAATGTAAGCGTTCATCATAACCATGTACTGATCATGATCCTTCTGGATGGCATCCACCCTCTCAACAGCAACTGTGTAAAGGTTCTTCAAAGTCTCACTATCAGAATCCTTGAATTCCACAGTATGCTTCAGTTCGATTCGAGCAAGGTCCAGAAGTCCCTTCTTTGCTCCCATATAGTAGTACTTCTCATGATTCTCAAGAGCGTCAAATTCCTCCTGATTCATGATCTTCTCGTACTCAGCCATGATGATCTTCCTTTCAAGGTTCTATCTCTGTGACATGCTATTCACTTCATGCTATCAGGTGATAGTGTTCATGTCAACATGAGGTCAATCTAAAACTCCATATTCAGATCAGGCATTCTTTCTTAAAGAGGTTGAAGTCATTAATGAAATCATCCAATGTAAAACTTCTGGCATCATAAGTAAGCACAGTCAGTATCCTGAATTGGATTGCCTGCTGGATTGCTGTCTCATCCACGTCAGAGGAATGCTGATCTCGGTAGATTTCTAAGGCATCGTCCACGACATCAAGATGGAACTTGGGCAGCATGTTGAAAACTTTCATAGAACCATAGTCAAACCATTTGTTTGCAAGGATTGCTCCTTCCCAATCAATAGGTTGGCAGATGTTCTCATTGATAACAATGTTACCAGGATTCAAGTCAGCATGGACAAGGCTGTGACCATCAAGGGCATCATAATTCTGATTTTTAAAACCATTAAGAAAATCTTTTGCCCATTGTGGGTAATATGAGGGTACTCTGTTGTCAATGACATCATAAGTCCTCTCCATTAAATCTGTCTTCTCCACTATTGCAGGAATATTTGTAACACTGTGTATTCTTGTCATCATGTCAGCAATGAGGACAGGATCAATGTTCTCCCCTACTTCTCTGAGAGATATACCCATGTTAGGAACTCTGATCTGCAAGTGACCATCAGGCAATTGCGTCAATTCAGTAGTAACACCCATCGAGGAGTAGACTTCATGTTCGATTTTTGTGAAGAGGTCATTGTACTTGTTAATCTTTACCCATGATCCATCGGTATCCTGATAAATGTGATTTGTAGTTTTCATCATTGTCTCCATGTCGCCCTTCTTCACTTAATTGTCTGAGTCACTACTAAGAGTATATCAAAGATGTCAAGAAGAAGTAAGTGTTGACAAATGGTATCAATGCTCACTTCTTCTTGATTTTGCTTCATCCCATCATTTTGTCAACTTATTCTGCTGAAGGGCATAGGACATGACTTTCTTGAAAGTCCTGGAAATCTTGACATGCTTTTTGTAGTTATCGCTCCTTTTCTGAACCTTTGCTTCTTCTTGGAGGAAATCTTGTAAGAATTTCTCATTGGTGTAGTTACTGTTGTTCACCTTTCTGGCTATTAACCAATAAGTTTCCTTTGTCAACTCTTTAAGGTAGAGTGATCGATAATGTGCTTCCATCCTTTGAAGAAGAGCAATTTTCTCTCTCAATGCTATCTGGCGAACCCTTTTTGAGATGTCACGATTTGAACCAGAGATGAGTTCATTATCCAATATGATTGTAGTTCCATTTGTTAAATGAAGGATGAACTTTTGAGATGATACTGTGATGTCAAAGACTCTATCAAGAAGATAAGCCCATTTGATCTCAATAGGCATCTCTACCGAAACATTGTTTTTGTCATCTGTAAGAAAATAACAATAATCGGAGTAAGCATGATATGGCTGGCATTTTTTCCATACTGATCGCACGATTTTTGCGCGTTCTTCAAGATAGGAAATGAGTTGTTCATGGAATTGTTTTTCTTCTTCCATGAGAGAAGATAACTGCTTTTTGAATTGAACTGGTTTGCTGTTCTTCTGATCAACCTATACGTTCATTTTCATCATCCTTACTGTTATGAAGTAGGTATTTCCCACTACAAGCATCATATCAAAATTTCATTGACAATTAGAAGGTTAAAAGTTTGAAGAAGGTTGAAAGTTTGCATGGATAACTTCTCCTATCCATGCAAACTTTCAACGTGGCTGATGATTCATCTCACTGTTTTCTGATGAGATTGATCATCCATGCGCGAGATCCGTACAAGAAACATCACTTCTCAGCACTTTCATTCTGTGCAGACTTCTGTCTCTGTCTGCGACGTGCTTCGATTTTCTTTGTTGACTTCTTTTCAATAAGATCTTCTGTCTTCTTCAAAGTTTTAGAGATCTTCTTGTACTTGTGGTAGTTCGTGCTCTTTGACTGCACGTTCTTTTCCAGAGAAAGAAAATCCTTAAAGAAATTTTCATCACTGTGATTATTAATCTCTCGCTGAGAAAGAAGGTTCTTTGTCTGATCATTGAGTTCGTCAATGTAGGCATTCCTGTACTCTTCGTGCATCTTTGTCAACAAGATATACTTTTGCCCCAAGGCGATTCTTCACACTCTGCTGGCATGATCTCTTACCGATCCAGAAAGGAAATCTCGCTTGACTACAATGGAATCTCCGTTTTTGAACCACAGAACGAAACCACCGTAGGTTGTTGTGATTCTGGTAGCATTCTTGAGGTAGAAAGCCCACTTGATTTCTTCAGGGTATGAGTGAACTGAGTCTCTGAAATCAGGATCATCATACTCATAATCAAAGCACAAGTTATACGGCTTGCACTTGTTCCATACTGACCTAACAACGGCAGCATAGGTTTCAAGAAGATCTTTGACCTGATCATTCAGTTCTTGTTCTTCTTTGGCGAGGGAATCCATCTGATTCCTCAGACGATGGATCTGCACATAAACAGATTCGAATTCATTGTTCTTCTTGTTGCCATCAACCTAAGTATTCATTGAGAACACCATTCCTCTTCATCTATTGAGACGCAGGTCCGTCCTGCTATGGAAAATACGTTACACGACGATCATATCAAAGTCAAGAGATTTCTCAAAGGAGTTTAAGTTGATGACAACAGTTCAGTTCATATCAGGAAGTCATAATGGAGAACATGTCCACTTGTCTCCCATTCCACATCAAAGCATCATTATTCTTCTTCAACTGCTCAATGTCAGATACCATCAAAGATTTCTTATGTGCTTCATACACAGATGCCCTCTCTGAGAACCTTCCTACCAATACGGAGGAAGTTAAAGATACTAAAAGAGGGGGAAGATAGATCTGATGTTGTGATAAACTCAAGATCACAATGTGAACATTCTTTTTTCCTGAGATGATCACATGATAGAGAGCAGAGATAATCCATGATGAATCCTTGATTTTTGTCGGATTCATCATGTCAACCATGATAACAGATTCATTGTCCTGTGCATTGAGTTCAAGGATTCTCTTATAATCGTCTACAGCGTTATCATTCTCATGAAAAGAAAAAGTCTCCACTGTTATCCCTTCTCCGCTGGCAGCGTTCTTAATGTTAGCGAAGAGCATCCTTGCTTCTGATTCTGATGATTCTGTTGTGATTCTTAGATGCTGGTGTTTGCTCATGTCCCATGTGAAATCATGCGTCTGCAATGTAGTCATTGGTAAATCATTCTCCTGATTGGTTCAACTTATTCAATATCATTATCTTTTTAAAACAATTAGTTTTAATTCTTCAAATAAAATGATATTTCTATTTATTTATCAGAATATTCTACCAATCACTACGGCACAAGCCATTGCAAAGAGAGTCATGTTGAAATCGCAACATGAAATTGAAATCACAGTGTTCAAATGCGATTCTTCTCAATGGTCACGATAATACCAATCATCTTCTTTTTGATGTATGCGCGTTCTTGAATGTGTCCGCTATACTCACATATCTCCTATGCGCTTTGGTATCAACAGGTGTAACTTGAGCAATTGAATCATCTGAAATCACCATCTGTGTATTGGTAAACCTTTCTCCTTCATCATCATAATAGGAAATGATCAATCGTGTTCTGGATGCATGACCTTTGATCTCATTGTTCTCAAGGTCAACAAACCTCCATGGAGAAGAGACAAACTCACCTTTCTTCAAAGATATGTTCTGCATGTTCTCAAAACTTCTGAGCACGAGGTCTGCATGATCACCATTCCTTTCATCGCTTGAGAATGAGATCATGTGTGCATCTGCTGTTCCAACGTTCTCAATATATAACACATAAATCTGCTCAACATCATTGAGTACAGTTCTGTCAACGTTCACTATGATGTACGGTCTCTTCCTGTTCTTCTGAGTCTTCTTTGATGTGTTATCTTTGAGCGTGAGTTTTTGTGGGAGATTTTTCAGGTATGAGTTGATTTTAGCCATGTGCTCTTTGGAAAGAATAGTCATCATGATAATGCCTCTTTATGTAATGTTTTCCGATTTCTGAAATGAATAAGGATTCATGAAAGGATGCTCTCCCATGAATCAAAGCATAAGTTGAGTGAGGAAATTGTCTGGGTACATCACGCAATATCAAAATGACCTACATCACACTTTAGTGCTCTCATGGGAGAGTAGAAGGCAATGAGATCGTGTTTTCATAATATATGGCAGCATGTTAAATAGAATCTTCCATATCTCCCACCTAAACTAAAGATGACAGATATGGAAGATTTTTATTTCAAGTATAGTCAAGAGACCAGAGTTGATTCATCTGTTGTACTTCTCCCCTTGATGTTGACACATCTTTTCAATGGTTCAATCCTGTTAAAGTATCCTGATTCATTCAAGAAATCAACATATGCGGAGAAAACCGTACTGCTGTTCACTCTGGACACAGGTGCATCTACTGTGTAGAGGCATATGCTTCCGCTTGATCTGCTGTCCTCGGAGAGTAACTGATAAGATAGACGATCAAAGATACTTGTGGCTTCATTAAAGTCTTTCGTACAAGCACAGATGATGTCATGTTCCTGATCTCCACGACCAATGATCACATAGATGGGAACGTTTGCTGGGTAATTGAATAAGTTTGTCATGACACTATGATATCAAGAATCTATTGCTCATATGCCTTGTTCTCATTGCTTTTCCAGAAATACAACTGTGGGCAATGAGAACATTGCTCTCATTGCCCACAGTTGTATGGATCAAGGCTTCTGATGGATCAGATCAATGATCTGCTGTGCATCAGCCTTCTCTTGCACAGTGTCAACCTCGTGTGCTTCAGCCCACAGTGTTGCCACTTCACCTATAGTCATCCTTGGTCGCAACTCATCCTTCAACACGACAGGGATCATGCTGTTCAAAATGTTCATACCAGTTTTGGTACTACCGCTACTGGAATCCAGCCATGTCATAGTGCCATTAAGGATATCATATGCCAGAGGCAATGATTCCAAGGCTTCTGTTGTGGGAGTAAACGCTGTGCTTACAGTGCGAGCATCAAAGTTCTCACCTGCATCAGCGTCAGAACGATGCATGACGCCAGCGATGATGTCAACATCCTTGTACCTGATGCCGCTCCATGACTGCAGAGACATCACGATCCAACGTGCTGAAGGGTGTGCGTTCTTCAACTTGTCCAACTCAACGTCGATGAACTCCACAGCGTCTCCACCTGGGTAGACATTCTTATCACCACTGTATGTGGCAAAATCACGTGATGTTGTCCACGTGCTCCAATCGCATGCAGCAATCTGGTCGAAGTCATCATCCAAGACGGCTACACCGAGATCAATATATCCTGTTATATAAGAATTATTCTTCCAGTAAGAGAAGAATCTTAGCACGTTGGAATCACCCTTGACATCCATAACTTCTCCCCTGTAGACCTTCTGATCAGACAAGGAAGCATCTCTGACAACAAGAGGGAAAGGTGCTTCAGAAACCACGTTCACTGCCTCTGAAGGTGCAGGCAATGACCTCAAGTTCACCTTGATCAGTTCCTTGAGAGAGTTCTTGATCTTGTCAAGATTGCTCTCAGGAATGATGACAACATCCTTGGACACAACACTGTTGTTCTTCCCTGCTACACGGATGATCCTTTGGGAATCATCATTGGCTACAAGCAGACCATTGTAGGCAGAGATAAGCGTTGTAGTGCTCACGTTCTTCAAGCGAGTCTCCACGAGTGAAGCAAACTTCTTGAACATGTCGTCAACATTCTGACCATTGCTAACGATAGCACGCATGATCATGACAAGACGACGCACAAGAAGACCCTGTGCATTCTCATCAAGAAGCAATTCTGCAGCAGAGACAGGGTTAACATTGATTCTCTCCATGAAGACAGACTCAAGTGTCTGATGCTCAATGTTCTGTGTCACAATGTCCAGTGCTCGCCTCTGAGAAGTTGTAGGGTTCAACTCATAGAAGTGACCTGTGCGAAGGACAGCCCTCCACAGACCCATATGAGAGATCAACTTGTCAGCCTTGTAGCCTTGTGTCACATTGCCCAACTGTGCCATGATAGCACGTCGTGCAGGTCGGTTCATGGAAGCGAACCTGAAGGAAGACCTCTTCTTGCTGTCAAGATGAATGACGGCAGCATTGTAGTCCTCCATGGTCATTCCATTGTTCTTCGTTGTGTAAACAGCGAGAACCAACTTGAGCAACTGGTCAGCATCCTTCGCATGCTTTGTGAACTTCACGAAAGCATTGTGGACAGGCTTACCGTTTTCCCTCATGAACTCAAAGTAAGCACGAGCAAAGTGAGTCTTGTTCTCACCATTGTTTGACTGTGAGTACAAGTGTACTGCTTCCTTTGTGTTCAAGTCAGCAATTTTGATTGCATTTTCAATCAGAACAACATCATTCTCAGATGCTGAAACACTGGAAGCAACCTTGGAAAGAAGCATGTCAAGGGCAAGTATTTCAATGTCCTTTGTGTTGACAGCAACCACTGTCTTTGCGTTCTTGAGCATGTCTTCAAGAGGAAGACCCTTACGTACTACGTCAGGGTAGTCAGGAATCAGAGTTCCCCCACTGATGTAATGAAGGATCTGCTCAACGAGAAGCGTCATTGTAGACAGAGACTTCACCTGTGCAGGGAAGCCAGGGTAGATTGGCTTCATGTTCCTGTCAGCGCCAACAACATTCCTTGTGGCTTCAAGAATTTTGACCAACGTCTCTGCATTGTCAACTGACTTGATGTTATCAGGATTCTTGATGAGGAATCCAAGGTTTGCCATCTCTATGATGAATGCGTGAGCAACGCCGTCATCGACAGCATTGCCCTTGCTGGAAGAATCAGAAGGGAAGAGAGGGAGGTAACCTTCACGAAGTGCTGCCTTGAAAAACTCGTTGTTGAACATGATGACCATTCTCCTCTTCTTTGCTTCTTTATATGCGTGTGATGATGTTTTATCAGTGGTGATGATAATAAGGTTGTGATGAAACAAGCCAGAACATTGCGTGTCTGCTCTGGCTTGCTGAAGTTTACGCAACAGGAAAGTAGAAGAACTGTTAATATTAATTCCATTGTAAATAGCAGTAAGTTCTCCCGAGGGCCTGTTGCTGACTACAGTCTATCACATCATTGATGAGAATGCAACATGTAGGTTGGTGTTTTTGACCAGTTTTACAGAATTTTATTTACTCAGGACACATGTTTTCGTTGATATCATGCGGTTTTTACACCTACTTTTCCCTTAAAATGTGATATATATCACACTTTCAGAATCAAGTATAGACGAAAGTGTAGATTCTCTCTTGATCCCTGATGTCTATCATGGTATGCTATGTTCTCATATACTACATAGCCCATGAAAACCAAGAGGTTTACTCTTATTCTGCACTACAAAACCATTTGTGGGCGAGAGCACATATTCCTATTACTACAAAGAAAGATACATAATTTTCTTTGTAGAACAATTGACATTATAGATTCATTTTTGGCATAATAGAACTACGACAGACGACAACAGACTGTTTCATCCCTTCCCCTAAGCAATAAGCAGAGTACAGAAAGTGAAGAGAGGCATACACTATGGCAAAGAGTATTAGGATGAGTATTACTGATGACATTACAGGCGAAGAGAACGCAAGCACACACAGCGTCATCATCAACGGAAAGTGCTACGAAATCGATCTGACTGATGATCATTTCAACAAGATCTTCTCTCCCCTCATGGAGCATGGGCGTCTTGTCTCTCGATCATATTCCCCTCAACAGGTTAGGGCATGGATGAAGAGCAAGGGAATCAAGGTATCCACACGTGGTCGTATCTCTGATGAGATGATCATAGAGTACTTCAACAGTGGTGCCCCCATTGATGAGAGCATTGAGGCAACAGATCTGAAATACTTCCAGTTCTGAGATAGTCTCCCAACCAAAAGAGGATCAGTTTTAACTGATCCTCTTTTGCTGTTTCCATGATTGGTTTGTGAACACCAAGAAATTCTTTTTCTTGGTACAATTAAATATCATTTTAAGAATATTGAATTCAACATCTTATATCTAATTGATTGAGTGACTTAGATCACGCACGCGGCACGTATCAACAAGAGAAATTATTTCATCTTGAAATTAATATTTATACATCATCATGCATAAATATGTCAACATAGGAACCCTTTGTATCAACTTTTCTATGCACTTCCTATGAGTATCATCTCTTTCCTGTAACCATTCAAAATCGGCATGATACCAACGTTTTTGAAAGGTTGCAAGAGTTGACTCCAACCTCTGTTTTCGCTATCATAGTAGAACCAGATGCCATAGAGGCGAACTTGAAAATATGTCAATGACAAAGGAGAGAACATGAGTGCCAGCATGATTGAACAGAAGGAATTGATCCAACTTGATCACATGGTCAGAGGAGTTATCCATGGAAGAAACTATTCCTTCATCACTCCCCCAATGGAGTCCATGAGAGCAAACCATTGGTACATTGAAGAGATCGCTGCTGGAACCAATGCAGATGAACTCTCCCTCACACACGATGAGTACTGCTGGTGCCATTGACAACACCATTGATACTGTTACAAACGGGGCGGTCAGTAATGATCGCCCCGTTTCCTTTTGCCTACATATGTGTGATGATGGATAAAAAGAACTGATCATAGTATGACCTACTCAATCTCTGAAATAAAACTAGCTAAAAATCATGACCCATAAATAAAATCCATCATAGCATACTGAACCAATCCAACATCAGGATTTGACATGAGTGATTTCCTGTACTAACTTTTGTTAGCATACGAATCACAACACAACGGAAAGGCAGTATCATTATGATGTACATCATTTCAGAGATAATGGAAGCAGACGGAGTAAAGACAGAGGCTCCTGTCGGCCTGACATTCTTACGACAGGAAGACGCTCAGGCAGTCCTGAAGATGATGGTCAAGAATGGTACTGATGGCGTCTCTAGCGCTTTCTCTGTAAGGGAAGTTCCTGACGTTTATGAGGAAGGTGTGTCCCCTTCTCTTGACGAGATCGCAGAGGACATCCTCTACCAGACAGGATATGAGGAGTGAGCAATCCTTCACTCTGACACCTTAGGCCAGTGGTCAAAGGCAATCACAAGAAGGATCATGATCCTCTGCCTTGGTCACTGGTCTTTAGGATATTTAACACTAGAAGAGGACTATCGAGAAAGACAAGAACATGGAAGTCAACACAGCCATCATTGTCAGCGTCATTGTTTTCGCATCCTTGTGCGTTCTTGGTCTTATCCTCTTTGTCAATTTCAAATCCTCCCAAAGTATCTTCCGTGATTACATTGAAGACTTGGAACAAAAACACCTGAGAGATGATGAATAATGAACTTACTCATAATTGCTGCCTTTGTTTTCTTCGTATCAATTCTTGCCTCTATGGTTCTGGATGAGAGCAACCAGAGGGAACATACAGTAAAAATTCCAGTTAACAACCATCCAAACACAAATCAAGAGTAACGTATACGTTTTCCCAACCTCTACATCTGAGTTGACAACGAGTTCCTTATGCGTCTATGATGGTATCGAAGGAAAGGCAAGAGAATAGAGGATCTCATGGATATGAACACTACTTTCGTCCTGATCGCAATGATGGCATTCTGCTCGATTGTCATCATTGTCAACACGTTCCTGATGAAGAGCGTGATGGGTCAGGACAAGAAGGCTGACCAGAGTGATCGAAAACTGGCTGCAGAGTGGAAGTCCTTTGAAGCGTGGAAGCGTGATAATGAGGCCAATGATGAGAACATCCATAAGATGATCTCTGAGGAGTCATCCAAGGATACTCAGCGGGCTACGGTTGTTAAACCGTCCCCACGACGCAGTGCATGAGAAGAGGGAGGGAGAGAAGATTGATTTCTTCTCTCCCTCCCTTTGTGTATTCTCATCAAATAATCCCTGATTAATACTAAATTTTTGATACAATGCAGATAACTATAGTCCACAGACATTATAATCAGAAAGGATCTGGATACTATGGCAGCATTCACTACAATCAGAAAAGCATCAGAAGTCAAGAACGGCCTTGAAACAGCATTCACTAAACTCAATACTGACAAATCTCCTTATTCTGTTAAGAAGTTCTTCAAGAACTCCTTTGCTTTCACAGAGAACAATGATCACACCTACACGATGGACACAGAGCATCATAGAGTACAGATCAACCATTATGGTGAAGTGCTCATACTCATGAAGAAAAACTACAATGATCATGATGGACGAATCCTCAACCTATCTCCACATGTAACCAATTACAATGAGAAAGCATCAGAGATCATTTCGCTATGCCACGGCGTCCATCTGCCTAATCCTTTGCACACTCTTGTCTATTACGAGAGGAAGAAGGACAGCACGCATAAAGACATTATGCAGGAATTCTTTGATAGGTCTTCTCTCAATAATGATCATAAATCAAAGATTCTACAAGTAACCAATGGGATCAATCACATCAATGACCCAAGATTGTATGTGACATCTATTCATACTGTCAACAAAGACTCTTATGATCTCACTGTCATCATGACAACAGTAGGAAGCATTGCTCACAATTCAGCAACCGGAGATTTCTCTTACTACCTCCCATCAGAAGAAAAAGGCAATAATCAAGGATGGATCTTCCTTGATGATAAGAACTTTATTGATGGCGAAAGAAAGCATCAGGTCAGTAGAATCATTGATTTCATTGAACATGTAGCAGATGCTACACATGAGTTAATGACGGTGAGATTCAACAGACTCCCAGACGCAGATGAGATCCTTCATGCCATGAATATGCTCATCATGATCTCGAACAACAGCGAGCCATTGATTCAGTCACTTGATTACAAAGGAGCCAGTATACAGTTGCATACAGGGGAGAGATTGAGTCTCATCTATTCCATGGATAAGAAAAAGTCATATAACGGGTACTTTGTGGATAGAGTTCAGGCAACATTGGATTTTGACATAGATGAATCAATCACATGGTCTATCAACTCTAGTGGAGATGTAGATGCTGACTTAATACGGATCATTGAAACCATGAGAGATGCTGTAGACTTGGCTATCAGATCAAAGAAAAACGATGAGGATTACGTTAAGACGATCATCAGTTCCCATGATCATGTGATCAATGCCATGGGATACGATTACAGGTGGTTGCTCAAGTAAGGGGAGTCAACACTATATGATAGTGGGGCATCATGCTTTATCATGATGCCCCACTAATCTTGTTATAAAACGCTGTTCATAAAGTAAGGGAGGAAGTGATCAATTCAAAGATCACTTCCTCCCTTATTCTCAAGAGATTGTTTGCACTGATCTCAAGAGAAGATCACTGCAGTCAACGACCCCTCTGGAATCTCTGTCAACCCTGCATCGTAAATCCTCACACGGCCTTCAGCATCTTTCAGTTCTCCAATGACCTTCTCCGAAATGTCTGCCTCAATAATCCTCACAGACTTACCTTCTGTTGAACCAGGATATGAGATCTCCTTCTGAATAAGAGCATGAGCAGCCTGAGCAGCAGACTTACCAGCACTCATCCCAAGAGCAGAGTTAAGATAAATGGTAATGATCTTCCCACTCTGATACATGCTGTCCATATCACGAACAGGGAACACCTTATCATCCCATCCGCTCACCTGTGCAGAAGCAATCTTTTTGGGGAACTCAGGATACTTCATAGGAACACTGGCAGCAGCGCACCCAAACTTAGCAAGCCCCAGTTCCTCCGTCATTGTCTCCAACTGTGAAGCCTTGACCTTGCGCACAGTCTTACGATAATGACCACCGGATGTCCACTCTGCCCACCTATCAGAAGGCAACGTCTTAAACGCCTTCAAAGATGCCTGTGCTGCACAGGAGATCAAATAGTTCCTTGGTACATCAGGAACAACAATGATCGGCTGAACAAGTACATTCTCGTCCACGATAATTCCTTTCAATTATTTCTTCTTATATGTTACAAACACATGATCTCCATGCGCGTTAATAGAGGTTATCACACGATGAGGTAGGCAGGATATATATTGCTCTCACCTGCCTACCTCATTCTGTGACAACATACCTCATATGGTTACCTTACTTGGTAACCTTATTGAACACACCACCTACAGCATCAGTGATGGAGCGAACAACATTGTCAACAACTCTGTTTCCTTTGAGTTCATGCACATTTGCCACCATTCGTCCATTATGACCATAGTTGACAGTGTACTTCAAGTCCCCGATGATGTCTGCCTCACGCAATGCTTCAATGACCTTCAGAGAATCCTCACCCGTGGCTCGCAGAGTGACCTCATTATTCAGTGCCTTATGACCATAATCAGCAAGGTTCACAGTAGGCACAGTGATCACTTCCGTATTGTCCGTATCAACGACAACGATGACCACTTCACCAGTCTCATACGTGGCGAAGTTCACCAAGGCTGCACCGTCGTGATAACTCGTCTTCAGATTAACAGTTGCATCCTTCATTTGAGTTTCCCTTTCGTTGTTGTTCTTCTCTGTCCGAGAACACCGACATTATCATAGCAACAACTGTATCATCAAGTCAACAAGATCACCATAAAATTTCTTTTCTCACTTATGACAACCTAAAACCCTTGATTATAGCGATTCGAGATTTTCTTCTTCCTGAGTTGACAAGATCAGTAATCATCATGTATAGTTCTGAATAGAACGACACAGAGAAAACTTCATAAGATCAGGACTTGCATTAACCAGACGGATATGCTATACTGATAATATGAACAACAAGTGATCAACTGATCACTCACATATGCCCTTGTAGCTCAGTAGGATAGAGCGTCCCTCTCCTAAAGGGAAGGCCGTGGGTTCGAATCCCGCCAAGGGCACAAAAGAAGCCAGAGGAAACATAAGTTTCCTCTGGCTTCTCTTCATGACCAATCATCACTTCTGCGGTGCAGTGACCTTCTTCTCACTCACTGTATTATCTACATCCTCCACAATGACTTCCTTACCATTGGGGTCATTGTTCTTGACCTTGATAATGTTCTTCTTATCCTCATCCAACCACAAGGTTACAGAATGCCTATCATCCTGAGGATCGTACCTGTATGCCTTCTGGCCCTCCACTTCATCTTTCCTGCCAACAGAGTTCTCATAAGGAGTGACATCAAACTGTGAAGGAGAGAACTTATCGAGTAACTCTTTACCACTATGTTCAACAGTATCTTCACTACCTATTTTAGAAGATACCCATTGATCATCAGAAACGTTTTTGGATTCTTCTTTTGTACTCTTTGTGTAAGTCTCATCAGGTGTTTGAACAGACTCTACAATCTTCTCACCATCGCTATCGAAGACCTCCATCTTGGTAGCCTTTTCAGGAACGTCAACGTAATAGACAGTAGTCGTGTCGTCATCCTTGACTTTGATCTTAGCGTATTCAGACTCAGAGATATTTTCTGCAGAGTCCTTGATTGCATTCACATCTGCCACTTCTGTCGCACATGCAGACAAACCAAACAGGGAGAGTCCAGCCATCATGGACACTCCTGTTATTCTCAAAAGATTATAATTTGATTTTCCCCTTTTAGTCATAGTACTCACTGTGTTCTCATCCTCTGCCATCGGCAATAATATTCTTTCTCAAAGTCATCAATAAAAGCGTGTAGACAATGACACATTAGCCATTGTCTAAAATTGAGCGAAGTTATGATCCCTTTTCGAATCATCAGTACCCATTGAAAACAAAGAACGCTCCACATCCATTCCCGATAAAGAGGAAATATGTCTCACCATGCTTGACTGACATCACATGAAACTATTAATCGCTTATTGTATGTTGTCAAATATGTTATAAAATCAAGGTTTTTTGACAGCAGGAAATTGATATTACGAAAGAAGTATTTTATCACAAATAAAAGGAGAAAACATGCTGAATAATGTCATGAGAAAAGGCAGTGCAGGCATGCTTGCTGCAGCAGTTCTTATCGGAGGAACCAGTGCAACCACACTTGCCATGATCGTCCCAGAGAATGCACATGCTCAAACAGCAACACAGAACGCACCATTGAACCCAGTCGGATACACATTACAACAATTGCAAGACTCAGGATGGACAAGTGAAGACATCAATTATGATGATCTTGATTTCACACACAAAGCAAGCATCTCCAACATTCTTGTCAACGGGGAGGCACCTGTAGCAGATGATTTCGGCACCAACTCTCAGTACCTTATCCATGGAAACACGAACAACACCATCACATTCACACTGACAAATGAGGGAACATCCCCCTATACTGTGAATATTACATCTGATGAAGATAGATGGGTCAATGAAGTATCAGACTTCGGCACCATTGACCCCAACACAGTTATCGGAGATAATCTCTACCTCCTTCATCCACAAGACGATAACATATCTTACACTGTCACCAGCGGTCAGGGAACAGTTATCCCCGTAGGATCAAGCACAACAGTAACCATATCCATGAACGGAACTTACCCCGCAGATGGCACAGCATCCAATGCTTTCACCTTAGTCACCACTGATTACAACGAATCAGGTAACATCAGTGTCTCCGAAAAGCAATTCAGCATATATCAGGAAAACATCATTCCAAACTTGATGGCTTTTAATTCCAATGTCGTCCTCACCTCCCCTAACTCTGATGTTGCAGAGTACCCCGCAGAACTTCAAGCGAATTATGAAATCGCACTCTACAACACACCTGTTACTTTGAACCTCACACAAAATGACATCGGAAGTCGTTCAGGTGATTCCGAACCTGCTCCACTGAATGTCTATGATATAGGATTTGTTGTCAAGAAAAATACCTCTGACGATCAAGCACAAGAAGACTATGAATACTACGCTATCAACGAGAAAACATTGGTGATGGACGAAGGTACCTTTGTTATCGATGATGAACACAATGTCACTTTCACACCTGCCAAAGACTACGTTGGAGAAGTACCACAAGTATATTATTGGGTAGCAGAAAACGAATCACAAGTTCCCTCAAATCAAAGTCTGGCTACAGTTGGTTACCCAGAATACACAGGAAGCATGATTAATGCATACTACCTTGGCGAGAGATTCTCCACCCTTGACATTGAAGTGCTCCCTCCTACACCAACAGCAAGACCTGACACAGTGAGAACAAAGCCTGATACCCCAGTGACATTCAGCGTCCTGCGCAATGATTACAACCTATCCTATGTATCCTCCTTTGATTTCTTGGATGCCAATGGTGATGTTGTAGAAAGCATTGACACACCAGAAGGCACATTCACACGTGGAGAAAAAATGGGAGAAGTGACATTCACCCCCGCTGAAGGCTACTCTGGCACCACATCCGAATACAATTACAGAATAACTGACAATAACGGTCAATTTTCAGAATCAACATTCACAGTGACAGTCACTGATACTATTGCCCCAGAACCAGTAGCCACAGATGATACGTTTACCCACGATTACAAAGATGGAATGAGTACAACTGTGAACATCATCAACAATGATGAGAATGTTGACAAAGTGACACTCACAGATAGTGACGGAAACGATATTGACAGTCTCCCTGTCACTATCAATGGTCAGAACGCTGGAACTGCCACGCTAAATAGTGACAATGAATTGGTGATCACATGGAATAGTGACAAACCAGTAGGCCAGATTGACAATGTAACTTACAAAGTGACAAATGTCGATGGTGTATCTGTAACAGCAGTGGTCACAGGTTCAGTGACAGAGACTATTGATGCCACACCAATTCTTCCAATCCCTGTATCATCAGATGATTCATTTACACATGATCACAAAGATGGAAACACAACAACTGTTGACATTCTTTCCAACGATGGAGAATTCACTGGTGAATTGTTCTTAGTGGACAAGAACGGTAATAAGGTTGACAATATTGATGTTACCATCAATGGGAAAAAAGTAGGAACAGCATCTTTGAATGATACAAATATGCTTGTGATCACATGGACAGATCAGGGGACATTGGGAGAGATTGATACTATCGAGTACAAGATCACCAATAGTAGTGGAACATCCTCACAGTCTTCTGTAACGGGAACAGTATCGTTTACTGTGGTCGATCCTGATCCTACTGAACCACCTGTTGATCCTGTCGATCCTACGGAACCTCCTGTAGTTGAGGATGATCCAAGCGATCCTATTACCAAGCCAGCGCCTGATAACTCAGGAAAGAAGCCTACAAAGGATAACACGAAGAAACCAAAGAAGAACTCTTCTGACAAGGGGAATTCTTCCAATGGAAAGGGTAATTCAGCAAACAATGGGAACAAGGGAAACTCTTCCCATAAGTCATCTTCAAACGATGATTCCGTTCTGGTGAGAACTGGTGAAACCATCGAGCAAAACAAAGACAAGATCATTATTGGATCTATTGTTAGTGCTCTTGGCGTACTTCTCGGTATTACTCTCTTCGTGAGGACCAAGAAAAAGTCATGACATGAATCATTATTGACAATTTATATTGTTAAGCAAGATTAACCCAAATAGCAGGATGAAGAAAGACAATAATAATTGGTAATCTTCATCCTGCTATTGCTATTTAACTACCTTTTAGGACACACAAAAAGAATGTTATTAATCAATTGTTATTGTTGATATCCTGTGATGTAATATAGATTACATTATTCTACTTTCTAGGAGTGCTCCTATGCAAATCAAAGCAAAATTTCTTGCCATTGCCATGTTGGCAGGACTATCAACCACAGTTATTGCCCCTTCAGCATCTGCACTGACACCAACAGGTATTGATCAAGCAAAGAAATGTGTCTACAATGGTCAAACAATTGAATTCATTGGCAGCATCTCCACTATGCCTGCTTGCTATTCCACACCTGATGACCTCAAAAAACCAAGATTGGGCGTCATTAACAAAAACAAGTCACTAAGTGACCTCACTAAAACACAACAATGGTCACCCCTACACCCATCCCACTATGTAGGACGAGACTCTATGGCAGCACAACCTCTACCAACAAAATACCCTGTAGACAAGAACTCTGCAAAGATCACAGCATCCATCAGGAACATTGCTGATCTTTATTTACCAAGCACATTCAAAGGTTGGCTTACCACTGGTGCTAACGTTGGTGGCGGTGTACATGCACATGACAACATTCCTATTTACACGGTTGATTCTTCCAACCCGTACCAGAAGACCGCTACCTTTGCTTCCACTGATGGCAGGGTTACCAACTTCCCTGGCATTGTCCACTACAACTCAGGAAAGATCCCCATACCAACTAACTTCAAGCCTTCTGATGGCGGAGACAAAGCAGCAGCAATCTACGACACTGCTACAGGTATCTATCGTGAATATTTTGGGTTGAAATATGATGGAACAAATAAGAAATGGACATATGCTTCCGGCGGATACTGGCATGGTGACAAAGCAAACAAAAGTGCAGGAGAAAACTACAATCTTGGACTTGTACAAGGAACATCATCTGTTGTAGGAATATCCAATTCATTGACACAGATTGGCATTGAAGAAGTCAAGAGAGGTTCCATTAACCACATGATCTCCGTGACCTTCCCCAACTATCTCAGCGGACCATCTTATCCAGCAAAACTTTCTGATGGTTCTCTTGACCGCGCTAAATTCCCATATGCTCCACGAGCAGGACAGAGATTTGCTATCCCCGCATCATTTGACGTGAATGCATGGGCAAAAAGAGTCAATGCTGACCCTATCAACGTAATGATTGTGAAGTCAATGCAGAAGTATGGCGGCATGGTCACTGACAAGAATCACTGGTCAACAGCATTCAACTTTGAACATCCTTACGGTATGGGCAAAAAAGGAAATCCATGGAAAGACGATGCACAAGCATGGGCATTGATGAGCAAGTACAATCCCAACAAGTTCCCATGGGAATCTGTACAATGGATGCCTGTCAACTACGCCCCAGTCAACCCTTCCTACACTGGTAAAACAGGAACAGAAAAGATGGCACAGTTCACTGACAACCCCGTAGGCAGCGTCAACTATGATCACGTCAGATGGCTCCAAGTAAACAAGTATATCTCCACTTATGCAAACTCCACGTTCCAAAAAACCTTTGCTGCAAACAGAGGAGATGCAGCACAGATCCTTTACTTGATGAAGGGAAAGAATAGACCATTCAACGGAAGCACAGCAAAGGATGTCAAAGGAACAGGATCACAGGACGCTGCAATTGATTGGGTACTGGATAATAAATACATGAAAACATATTCAGATTCCACATTCAGAAGTGCAAGATTGCTCACCAAATCAGACCTTGCCATCATGCTTTACAAGGCCAATGGATCTCCTGCAGTTCCTAGCAATGCTCCTGTCTTCACGGATATCCCAACCACATCAGAAGCATACAAAGCTGCTAGATGGGCAGTATCAGAGAAGATCATAAGTGCCTCATCTACAAAGTTCTACCCAACAAACACAGTGAACAGAGGTGATCTTGCCAAAGCAATGCATCATTCTACATTGTTCAATAATTCCTGATCCTCAAGTTCTCTTAATGTTCAGATTTTCTGAACGTTCAGTTTTTCTGAACATTCAGAAAAAATGAACAAAATGATGGCAATGGTTTCTCTTGATTCCATTGCCATCATTTTTCAGCATACTCATAAAACGGTCATGTCAAACACCATCTGCATTGACTTCTTTCTCATCAATGCTGACCCAAACATCCTGAGAATGAACACCTTGCTCTCTGGCATCCTCTTTCCCCCACGGGATCAAGGTAAAGAATCGCACATTGGCTCTCAACCCATCGGCAAGAGGATAAACCTGATTATACCTGTACTGACCTACAATGTCCTCTGTGAAACCAGAAACCACTGTCTTCCCTGTGATCGCAGCCTTGATCCTCGGCTTAGTCACGTACTCACAGATACCATGTTTAATGTACTCTTCATCTGATGGTCTTAACCCCTGTGCTGTGAATTTCTTGTCTTCATCATCAGAGACCTCATTGTTGGAAATCACAATGGCTTGCCTCGCCCCGCCATCTTCCGCGTTCAGCCTCATCACAGCATGAGCGGTTGTGCCTGAGCCACCAAAGAAATCAAGGACAACAGCATCCTTATTCCCCTTGATGAAAAGCCTCAAAGCGTCCTCCACAGCATACAAAGATTTAGGATAATCAAACCTCTTCTCACCTATAATCTGTTGCAGGAGAAGCGTTCCTGACTTGTCTGCATTGTGAGATGCAATATCCCACTGATTGAACGGAATGATATCTCGATGGCTGATCCATTTACCTGAAACGATCTCACCGTCACCATTGCGCTCAATACTCACTCTACCGTCCTCTATGCCCCTCACAGTGCCTGTCATAAGGTACTTGAGCACATACTGCTGTGGCTTGCTCATACGCTTCCCTGAGAGGCGTACATAGCCTTCTGCGAGCATCCAATCAAACGTAGTATCTTTCAGCCCCCACATCATCTCTGTGCCATTGTCTCTGACCGGGAAGACTACATCAATATTCTCATCAGGATGCGTAACATCATGCCTGCTCTTATCCTGAGGAAGCACATCACCACGACCAATGATCTTCAATGTCCTCTTGTCAACATAAATCGGGTAGAACTGATTGGATGACTTATCCCTCGTATTGTTAGGGTTCGTCCTTCTCAATGTCTGCCACTTGATCTCCTCCCCTGTGTTCTCTGATTGCAGAACAGGAACAGCATCACCCATCATGACAAAGAAAACGTATTCATTCACTCTTGAGAAAGATCCTCGTCTACCTGTCCCCTTGGGATTGATCACACTGGACACCATCTGAATACGCGCTTCAGGGAAAATCTCCTCAAGAAGCATACCCGTCCTTAAATACTCTTTCTCATCAATGGTAAGAATGAGAACAGAGTTATCCTTGTTCATCAGTTTCTTGGCAAGCCTCAATCTCTCATCCATGAATGACAACCACTTAGAATGCCTGTATTCATCAGCGCTATCAACGTAATCGTTATTGTACTTCCATTCCTTTGCACCCGTGTTATAGGGGGGATCAATGTAGATAGCGTCAATCTTCCCAGTATGTGTTTTCTCCATCATCTGCAATGCTCTCAAGTTCTCAGCATTGATGACGGCATGGTGAACATCGTCAGCATGTGAATGAGTGATCTCTTCATCAAGGATCAATGCAGACTTCTGGATGCTTTCCAGATCTGCCACCTTGACCAGAACATCATCATTCATGCTTACTGTTTTCTGATCTGGTGTTTTGGTTCCATTGTAATGAATCAGATGGGCATTGTTTTCATCATCGATCTCAGTAACTGTCCATACTGATGTATCTGATCCTACTGTGGACTGGTAGCGTGGTGGGAGGATGTGGACACTGCATCCTACAGTGATTTTCTGGTTCCATAGTCTTTCATAGCCAGGGTGTTTCTGTTCCCAGATGAGGCCATACTTCTTCTCTTTCTTTGGGTATGACCATACTTTCTCATGATGTGATGCATCATGTGGTGATCGTGTTTCCTGTGTCATCTTGTTGCTATTGGTCATCATAGTGTTCCCTCATGTTGAAGTTTTCTCTATGATAGCAATCCTGTATGCTTGGGAGAACAAAACGAGAGTGGAAAATAGCTGATAATTCCAGCTATTTTCCACTCTCGCCTATAATGATCGGTTACTGTGATGCGTACATCTCACCTGTACTTTTTAACATCATAGTTATCCTTACTGTACTTGATCACGACATCTCCCTGCGAGAGATTGACACGATTGGGCAATGTGAGTATGACATTATCCTTTGTATCGGACATGTCACCATCAAATTTATTATCTGTCTTCAGCCACTCAAGGATCTTATGGCGGTGGACACTTGATCCGTTGAATACGATTTCTTCCTTGACTGCACGCATTGTCTTATGCCTTTCCTCGTTGGGATCTTCTGTTATCGAAGATTTCTTATCACCTTGATAATAAGGTGTTTTCTGATGTTTCAAGAATCATAGTATCATATCGAGATAGTACAATCCAAATATGACATTATGTGAAGAACAATGTGTTAAACAATGTGAACATATAAAATTAAATATAAATGATTTCTTTCTGATCGTTGCTCATAACACAACAAAGGTTCCATTGGAAACACATGCTTCCAATGGAACCTTTGTCATCAATTGACATGGGGATTAACTTGACATAACGCTCAATTCCCCGACAACTTCTCAAAGCGGTCAATCTCCATCATGGCATGATAACTCTTCTCATAGACAGTCTTTACATCACGCATGAGGTTAACACTCTTAACCACATAATCATCAAGATCATCGCCATTGATCAAAGCAACATGCACTTGGTGCTCACACTCATTCCACTTATTGAACAGAGTCTTCCACTCCTGAGCATACTTGTCCATATCTGCCTGAGCATCTGCAGCGCTTTCGTACTTCTTATGACCCTCATGCTCATCCGACGACATCAACTCGTCCACCATGGCTTCACGCTTCTTAGAGAAAGCCTTGTACTCCTCTGCTTCCAGAATCTTCGTCAGATGAAGATGTCCAACAAAACATGCTTCCTTCAGCTTAATTTGATCCTTGAGGGCAGATGCCTCAGATGAGTCACTTTCCAAACTGGAATACTTCTTCTTCAATTCAGCAATCTCATCAGCCTGAGACCTTGCCTGCTCCAACTGCGTCTTCTTAATGCCTTCTGCTTCCTTCATGATGCACTTTCCTTTCAATAAGGGATTCAAGAATATGACTCTACGATCAACAATAGCACAGATTCTTCCTCTGAACAAGGATAGACAATTCAGAAGACTGTCATGTTCTCATACGCGTGTGGTATCAAAGGTATCTTCTGATTTCATTGTCACCACGCGTTTTCTTATCAATCAATAGTAAAAACTCCTCTCAAAATCGATGGCGTCTCATCTTGATGGACTTCACTGGCATCTTCACGATTTATCGAGGGATGTCAAAGAGATAACACAGTAACCACCCCGTACCTTAACGACAGATGCATCATTGATCTCGCGTTATCAACGACCTTTGATGCAGAGTCTTAGCATTGACGACAGAGATCCCAGAGTATGAAATATGTATGAATAGGTCCGCAGTCGGAACTATTCATACATACTGAGATCATATGGTGACAGCGTTTATTATCCAAATTAATTGAGGGTATATCCAGCCTTGGAAATTCTGTGATTCAGAATGTCTCTGATAGTACGCAGGTTTTCAAGATTACCCTTAACCGCTCCCAAGCCATCAGTACCATAGATAAAATAGTAAACACTGCTTCCTGCCATCAGATCATCCTTAAGGGAATCCAGTGTGTTGTTGTATTCCTTCTCTACATCAGAAATCAGTGATTTGACGGTTTCCAAATCTGCCATATCTCTTAAAACAGCGAAGGATTCAGGCCAAACGACAGGATTATTCATACGATAACGCAGTGCTACCTTATCTACTTCCATGAGGAATTTATTGTATTCATCCAACATAGTAGAGCGTAATTTAATCGTGTTCATATTGTTTTCAATCGATTTCATTTCGCTTTCGAGTTTCTCATTCAGTGAGAGGTCTTTCTCATTGTCATTCATCTTTTCTTTCCTTCTGTTTGTATCTTGTAGTTACATGGAGTAACTGGCATGTCATCAAGAATAGTACACTCAAGTTTTTACGATGTCAACTGTGTTCTACGATGTCAACTTGCTTCTGAGAACAGGGTAACAAGGATATTGTGCTATGAATGTTGAATTGGAACATATCAACCCAATAGATTTGTTAAAATAAAACTAAAGCAAAGAATAGGATGATAATGAGAAACGATCTTGATAAATTTTACACCAATGACGAGAATGCTGTTTTTTGTCTTAATCTTGTACCTGACTTGAAGGAATATGATGTAGTAATCGAGCCTTCTGCCGGGTCTGGTGCTTTCAGTAAAAAAATCCAAGATTGTATCGCTCTTGACATCATGCCCGATGATCATAGCATTCAAAAAATGGACTGGTTAACTACTTCATATGATGATTTTCCTCGTGGCAGAATCCTCGTTATTGGGAACCCTCCTTTTGGGAAGAGATCAACATTGGCAAAAAAATTCATCCAACAATCCATAAATATAGGTGCTACCACTATTGCTTTTATTTTACCAGACACTTTTGTTAAATGGACCAATCAAAGAATGTTCAACACAGATTGGCGCTTAATCTCCATTGACAGACTTCAGAATACCAACTTTATCCTTCCACATGAGAATAAAGAAATCCATATTCCTTGCAGTTTTTTTGTTTGGACAAAGGATTCTTCATTAAACCCTAACGTTAACTTGAGAGACAGTGATGTTGAAGATCCTACTGATTTTTCTTTTCTTAAAAGGGGGGATCAAACTGCTGATTTCAGTATTAATGGAAACAACGGGAAGGTAAAGGATCTTCATGAAATCACCAATTCTAAAGCAGAACACTACATTAAAGTTAAAAATGGGTTCACTGTAGAAGAGATGAAAAAGAGATTTTCATCTTTGAATTCAGATTTTTACAGTAGTGTCAATGGAGGAGTAGCATGGATTGGGCAAAGAGATATCATTAAGAGATATAATCAAATCTTCCACAATGAATCTGACAAATGAATGATCTATCCCTTATTTCAATCACTAAAAAGAAGATCTTCAATGTCGATCCTGCGATAACTATTATTCCATCGAATAGAAGCCTTTGACTTGGTGTTGTGCGCCATATTGACTGTCACACTGTGAAACTGGTTCTCATTATGAACATTGCTTTTCCGAGTACCATGAGTGAAACCGCCAATTAGAACTACCTCATCTTCCATTTGCTCTTTGGTCAATACGTAACAGCGACTATTATGAAGATTCTTTTCGTCTATATAGGAGCACAAGTAATAGTCAACATCTTGCCAAAGACGGATCTGTCGAGCATTCAATTTTTGCTTATCATTTGTAGTAGACGTTTTCATCTCGTAGTAAACTTCACCATGATCAGACGTAACAATCATGTCACCTCGATCAAGTGAAGGAGAAATTAACTCACCACCCATCTTTCTTGCAATGTAATTTTCGATGATACCCGACTTTTTCTGGGCATTCATAAAAGAAGATAAAAGAAATAACTCAGATGCAGAAGTAATATGATCAAAAATATTTTCCTGATCGAGACTCTCTTCATCGGAGAATCTAGCAAGGATTTTCTTAACCTTCCTGATGTCATTCTCATCAGGAAGAAGGAGGGAAAACTCAGATGCCTTCATATGGTCTACTCAACTCTCTTTCATTAGCGATACAACAACAGTATCAACATTACCCCTACTTGTCAACTCAACCATTGATACAATACAAAATTGTCACAATCGACTGAAACGGTGTGCTTGTGACACGTGCTTTCACATGAATTGAGGAAACACGCATGATGGCAATAGCAAAGAATTCAATGTGTTTTCAGATGATTACTCAGGATGACTTTTTGATGACTTCATAATCGTTTACATCATGTTTGATGATGCTGTCACCATGATGAACTTCTGTCCCGTCAGGTAGCATGAGAACAGTGATGTCTCTTGTATGGACAGGAGAAGCATTGAATTCCCCATCCTCTTGCAACCATTTCAGAATCTGCTTTTTATGAGTGCTGCTCCCATTGAAAACAATTTTCTCGCTCATATTCTCACCTATCTACCTTTGATGATTATTTCATTATGTAATCATCATATCAGATGAAGACATTCTCCCGCATGTGCAGGGATACGTGTTCGGTGTTCGGTCAATACCGAACACCGAACAGTTCACTCCCGCGTATGCGGGAGTGTTATTCTTTCTCTCACTGACTTATCTATTTATCCCCGTCACACCAGATCACCTTTGCTACAATCAGGTCATCACGTGTAACTACAGAAAGAAGTCATGAAATGAATGAAGTCATTGTCCCAGTTGCCCATAACTCTCCGATGTTAATATTTATATTCCTCATCATGTGTGCTGTTAGCGTGATAGTAATAGGACTAATCCTCTCAAAGAACAAAATCATGAAAATAGTATCTTTGTTCATCATTGTTCTTATAGGCATAGGATTGATCCGCGTCTTTCCTTATACTCAGAACTGGAACAGCGGGAATGACGAAAACATTGAGACTGTAAGTATCGCCAATGGTGTAAGTAACCTGAAAATCTACAACGGTTACCTTTGTAGCTACAAAAACCAAGAAGGACATGTAGAACGCTATACTGCCACATGGACACAAGACAAAAAAGAAAAGAATGGCACTGTACAAGTAATCAGAAATGGTTTCTCCTGCTATGTCACTCTAAAAGCAAAAGACTAAGACAACAAAACACCAAACATCAAGAAAAATGACCTAACACCATCAACGATCACAAAGTAAGTCAGGAAATGAATGAAATCATTGCCTCCAACATCTGAAGTCATTACCTCTACAAGCACGACAATTGCTGCATTGAGTTTTTGACAAACAAGGGAACTCTATACATACTGAAACCAAAGAGTTGATATGATGAGTACTAGATGGCATCATGACAACAAAAGCATACTACCTACAAGTACAACCAACACAGAAAGCACACTATGAATGAAGTTACTATCAACGCTGTTCCTTACACGCCTTCCCCATTCCTCTTGCTTTCTTTTGCCATCATGGTCACTGCCCTCTTAGCGTTCTTATTCATTAAGAAAGATGCTGTCAAGATCATCGCATCTATTGTCTCACTCATATGCGTTGGTTCATTAATCTACTTACTTACCACTCAAGACAAGACATCAACGCAAACACATGCTGCCAACGTCGCCACTGTGAGCAAAGCCTACGATATCAGCAATCTGGACATTGACCCTTGTGGTAATAACATGAAAGAAAATGCCTCTGTATACTCTTCAGCGCAATGGGACAATGCTGACAATGAGAACGTCAACGGAACCGCTGTCCTTCGCAGAAATGGAGAGCAATGTACCGTCACCTTGCTTTCCCACAATGAGAAGAGACAGTTGACACCACTGGAAATCATTGAAGACACTCAAGATCAGAACTGACAGCGAGACACGATTCAATGGCACATGTAGTATTGTTGACAGATGGTTCCTGATGAGTAGGTGTATCTATCACTTGGGAATATGGTGTTAACTTGTTGGATTTTGCTATCATTTTGTATAAGAAGCGATTACTTAGAAGAAAGTAGACATGATGAATCAATCAGAAGTTATTCTAGCGATGAATCTGGCTCACATTGATGGTATCGGATTCAATTTGGCTCAATTAAATGAAGGAATTTCTGACATGATTGGTGACATGTTTATAGAATTTGGTGCGTAAAACGGTGAGGTCTTCAGCCTCACCGATATAAGCACCACAATGATAACAAAAACAGGACTGATTTGCTATAATACAAGAGAGAAAGAGGTGAACGATGGAGAACCAAGAAAAAGAACAAGCACGACTCGCCAAAAACTTGAAAATCAAGGAAAACGGCAAGAAAACACGCGATAGACGCGCTCAAATGCTTGTTAAAACACGCGACCTCAAAATCGTTCACGACTCCCTCTCAAAAACGCAAAAACAAGCACTCAAACGCTCATTCCAAGAAGCAAAATGGCTAAGAAACGCCGCACTAGCAGCAAACCGTGACGATCTCGACTACTTGAAAGAACTTAACGGCGAAGTCCCCGTGAAAATACCTGACGGGAAAACTGAGCAAAGAAAATTCGAATACCTCGGTAGTCAGATCAAACAATCCGTCCTGAAAGAACTCAAGAGCAATAAGAAGACCCTGAAAACCCGCAAGGAACGCGGTTACAAGGTCGGTCCACTCAAGTTCGTCAGGAATGTGAAATCAATTGATCTCCAACAGTACGGTGTCACTTACCGTTTTCACAAGGAAACCCGAAAGAAAATCAAAGTTCAGGGTATCCCCGGCTTCATGCGAATACGCGGCTACGAGCAATTACAAGCGGAAGGGCTTGAGTTTGCGAATGCAAAACTTGTTCATCGCGCTGACGGGTATCACTTGATCGTGACCACGTATCAGCCGAGGAACACAGATAATAACGCGCCCACGAGTAAAATCGGTGTGGATATGGGCGTGAAGATTGGTATCTCTTTGAGCAATGGTGAGGAGATTGATCATCAAGTAACCGATAAACTTGAGAAGATGCGGAAATTGCGGAAGAAATTGTCGCGTCAAGTAAAAGACTCTAACGGTTACTTGAGGACTCTTAATCAGATCAAACGAGAGTACCAGAAAATCTCGGATAAGAAGGATGATATTGCGAACCAGTTGGTTTCAAGATTGACTGCTGATTCTGTGGTGTTTTTCCAGGATGAGTCCTTGTCATCGTGGAAGAGCAAGAAGTCTAAGGCGAATGGTTCGAAGAAGTTGCATCATGGTGTTCTGGGGCGGGTGAAAACCCGCTTGAAGAGGAGCGATAATGCTGTGATGCTGCCGCGCTGGGTAGCAACAACGGCGTGGTGTGGTGAGTGTGGGTCTTTAACGAAGCATTCTTTGGATAAGCGTGTTTTCACTTGCGTTTCTTGCGGTTTTAGTGAGTTGCGTGATGTGCATGCTGCGCGGAATATGATCATTCTTGGCGAGAAGTACTTAAGTTTAAACCCCTCCGGAACAGAGGGGTTAACGGGTGGAGATGCGGTAAGACTGAAGGGTGAACTCTATCGGGTAGAACCTGTGCGCGCGTCCGTGAAACCCGATACGGCGTGATCTTTAGACTCGCCGTAGTTCATGTCAAATCATGTTTGCTCTCAGATGGTTATCATGTGCTTACTAATCGTCATGAGGGAGATGTCATCAGTTGGGATGAGCGATACTCAACTTTTGAGCGATTCAGTGATCTGTTGAAATGATGATCCATGCTCATGTGAGTATGTCGATTGTATTGTATCTGAATCGATCTGATGGTAACATAGGATCATCATATGTTCTTCTACCATGTTAAGGAATACAATGTTTAAATGGATCAACTTTGCAGATACGACCAAAGCAATCATGAATTCAATGGATGTCATGCCTGCACGTGTATACCTTGGTAATGATGAACGCCTTCCAAATGAGCCGCTTCTGAACAAGGATGAGGAATTTGTTTACTCTTGGTGTAGCTATCCTAAAAGCATAAGGGGAAAAGAGACTTATCATACATCTATCGAGATCTGTAAGGACAGGAAGAATCTCGGGATGTGTAACATTTTCCATTATGATCCGGTGGCATGGGCTGATGCTCCGCAGATGGCATTGATCATTGATGATCGTTCTGCTCTTAAACCATATGTCTTTGACTACTCACCTGTCTTTGATCATAACCCGTTTGTATCTTCTGTATCCCAAGCAGTCACTAATTCATTGGCGGATCTTAAGGAGGTTACGGATGATTTTTCCAAGGGTATCTCATGGTTGCCAAAACTGGGCACAGAAGGCGACTACAGCGACGATGATAGGATTTCTCTGACGACACATGAGACGGATGATCAGATGATCTATCTCTTTGGCGATGAGAAGATTGAATGTGATAAAAAAGAGGAATTGTATAGAGTTTTCTACAATGGAGACAATGCTTACAATTTGTGGTTACTGCATCGTATTGCTCAGGTCTTGAAGGTTGAATCTTATGATGTTCACTATGTAAGCGATGTGAATGCTCTCGTCCCTAGTGAATACTACTCATCGTAATCTTCATTGATCGCATTTTGTGGGGTCTCTTTTGTATTGCAAATATTTTCATTGTGCATGGTGTTGAGATTACCTGAATGATGAGGATACAGAATCCATTGCATAACTGAGCGTTGATTTCAATAGTTTTAACTTATCAAGAATCAAGTATCCATTGGTTTTGTTCCTCAATGAATTGGGACGATGGGTTAGAATAAATCTGTTTTTGGTAAGATATGAGTATTAACAACTCCATGAAATGCTGCAATAGTCGGGTTTAATAGTGAAGGGAACATGATGAGCGAGAATTATATGAATTACGATTCTGCAAGAGGAACTATAGCAGAAGATTTAACGAATGTGTATAAGATAGATGCTTACGAAGATTCTACAAGTTCAATAGTTATCAAGCCAAAAGGAACATTCAACTCTATTGAGAGAACGATGCTTAAAATGAAAAGAATGGGACCTGTGAATTCTTTCATGATTATAATCCCAATCTCGGCTGCTATTATCTTGCTTCATACATTATTATTTATTTATGTTGTGGGTATAGCATACACGATCGACAAAGTAGCCGGTGTGGCAATATTGGTACTTTCTTTCATCATCATTCTAAATAATACTTATGTAATTCTAAATGCTCTTGATATTCCTTACAAAATAATTCATCTTGAGGGTGTTGGTGATCATCTCACGGATGATGATGTTGAGAAGATCATTGATTTGTATTTGTATTGCCGAGGGGATTCTTTTGACTTCATTGAAGATGTGCGTAATCTTATTGCTGAGAAAGATCCCGCTGGCGTCAAACCGGAAATATCTGATCAATACAATGAGTCGATGAAGAATGAACTTGAAGAACTTGAAATGAAGAAACAAGAGATCGTTCACAAGTTAAGCAATCTTGACGTTTCATTGTCAACTGGTTCAAACAAGATTGATTGAGAAGTAGAAGCATGGGAGAAGAGTTTTTCTGAAATCTCTTCTTGATCAAGAGCAGTATATGAATTCTTTGCCTGATGCGCAGATGGTTTTGCGCATCAGGCAAATTTGCGTATCAGCGGGCTTATCAAGTGTTTAAGGAATATTCTTTTGGTAGAGTATGAGTATCAGTAACACACTAGATTACTATAGTTGTCTAGGTTCGCATCGCTGAAAGGGAACATGATGAACAAGAACTATATGAATTACGATTCTACAAGAGGAACTATAGCGCAATATCGGCTGAATACATATAAGATCAATGCTTACAAAGATTCTACAAGTTCAGTAGTTATCAACACACATAAGAGATTGTCACCTTTTGAGACAAAAATCCTCAAAATGAAGAGATTAAAATTCATTAATCCTATTACGATTGGTTCTGCGCTATTGTTTGGTAGTGCCATTTTTACTCTATTGAATGTGATGTATCATATTTCGAATATGAGCATAACCCTATTAATTTTTTGTTCATCATTTCTCACGATGATCATTGGTATGGTTGTATCCTTAAAAATTCTTGGATTCGATGACTCATTGATCCATCTTGAGGGTGTTGGCGATCATCTTACGGATGATGATGTTGAGAAGATCATTGATCTCTGTCATAACAGTGAAGGTGATTATTCTATTTTCATTGAAGATGTGCGTAATCATCTTGTTTTGAAAGACCCTACTGGTGTCAAATCGGAACTGGTTGACCAGTACAATGAGTCAATGAAGAGTGAACTTGAAAAAGCCGAGATGAAGAAAGAAGAGATCGTTCACAAGTTGAACAATCTTGATCTGAATCAGCCATCATTATCAACACGTTTGAAGATTGATGCAAACAAGTTGGAATCAGAAGCATGGGAGAAGAGTCTTTCTGAAATCTCCTCTTGATCAATAATAGTAGATGTGTTCTTTGCCTGATGCGCAAAACAATCTGCGCATCAGGCAAATCTGTATCAGCGTCTTCCCAGATCTTCAAGGGTCTTATGCTTTCTCTTGACATCAAGAGAAGCCGATGATACGGTTAGATCATGACAAACAATGAGAGCAAGAGAAAATTACGTTATCCTCAGTAGGGATGAGGAGTCTTTGCTGAAGCCAACGATCTGCATAAGCGGGATTCTGACTAATGACTATAATCCCTTTGATGTATCTGGAAAATTTACCATGATTCATATCCCAAATGGGTATGGCTCTAACTATGGCTTTCGTGAAACTTCACCATCAGTCATTGTTGTCATAAATGCAGATGCTGATAACACGAGCAGTCCAAGGAAGCGTCTGAGGGAGTGGTCTGAGGATTACTCCATGCTTTCTACGCAAAGGTATAATCGACTGAAGAATCGAACCTTTATTCAAAAGATTACGGGCAAAAACAAAGAGAAATACTGGCCTTACCCTAATCTCCCTGATGATCTCATTGTCATCGCTTTTAACTCCGTTCTTGCCCCTTACTTGATGAATAGCGATATCCCTATTCTTCGCCGCGCTTATCATAATGGTGTTCTTGGTGAAAAGCCTTTCAGAGATAAGTTCCTTGAAATGCTTGCATTGCGGAAACAGAAGAACATTAAGGATATCTTTAGTGATCTTGATCATCACAGTGCTATGACGACAACGAATAGTATTGAAGAAATTGCTCTCATCAAATCGCAAAGAGAAGAAGTTGACGAAGATGAGTCAGAGATGATCGATTGGGAAGACGAGTTCTCAAAGTTGGGCACACAGTCGTGACATTTTATCTATATTACTACCACAACCACAGGTGTTTACGGGTTTATTGATAAGATAGGGATCATAATAGGAAGGAAAGAACATGCTGTTCTTTGGAAAGTTGACAATAGGTGAAGCGATAAATGCCAGCCCTTACACGGGTTTTAGCAGTAATGGGCTATCATTGATGAGAAGTAATGGATTTGGATTTGGAGAAGGATACTTCGACGGTATTCCATCCCTTTTGATAGATAATAGAGATAGACTATTCCATGTCTATGGAGGATTCATTGTTATGAATGAGTACTCTGACGAGGAAACCAATGCCTTGACTCGATTGAAAGATTATTACAACGATCTTACTCAATATAGAAGAGACTTGGTAAATCATCGTAATAGCAAAAGTCGTTTGATGAAAGTCTTTGGTATGTCAAATGATAGTACGTTCAAAGGGAAGGAGCCAAAGAAGCCTACTGGAATCCTTATTGTTAAGGTAGAGGAAGATCATCTTGAGCATATCAATGAGGAAGATGTTGACCTTATTCGTTTTGCGTATCATAAGCGTATCCTTAGAACCGATTCTTTCAGAGAAGGATTCCTCAAAATGCTCAATGAGAGGGTTGATAACAACATCATGAACGTCTTTGCGCAGCGTGGTAGTCCTCAGATTACGGAGATGACAAAAACCCCCGTAAATAAGATCAATCCTTCTATTAAATTTAAAAAGGATCTAGAGAAGGATTGGGAGAATAAGTTGGCATCATTGGAAAGAGAAGTCTCCCATCAGGATTGATCTACTGTTCATTTTGCTAAGATGAATCAATAAACCATGTAAATAACGCTCACTACGAAGACTATTGGAACGCGAGAGGAAAGATCATGAGATACATTGACTATGATGCAAAAACAGTATCACCTATCATTAACTCATTTTGTCATATGAGGATCAATACTTATGAGGATTCTGACAGATCCGTGGCTATTGTTCTTGACGACAAGAAATATAATCAAATCAATAAGACGCTAAACTCAAATTGGACTATTACACAAAGAGCCAAAAAGCATCTTACTGAATCATCATTTCTGACTATGGTAATGGCAGGATTGTTTTTCGGTGTAGCTATCCTCAATTTTGATTCACCAGGATTATCAAGAACATTTTTCATATTAGGTGTTTCTATGTACATATTGTTCTTTCTATTAGTTTTCTTGAGTTCACTTCCTAATTCAGCACAAGACCATGCCCTGTTCATTGAAGGTGTGGGCGATCATTTTGACGAGAATGACATCAACAAAGTATACGAGATGTATAATTCTTGTAAGAATGAAGACGAGATTCACAACGAGATCGTCAAGATGATCGTCAAGAAAGACCCTGCCGGTGTTAGACCTGAATTTTTGGAGTGGTACAAAGATACTCTTCAAAAAGAAAAGAAGGAACATGAGAGTGCTCTCAAGGAATCAAAGAAGATCCTTGAGGCAAATGAGTCAGAACTCAATAGTCTTGAGTCAGGAAACAAGAAACCCTTGTCTTCAGTAAAGAAGAGAAATCAAGTTGAATCAGAGATGAACCAGTGGGAGTCTGCTCTATCTAAATTGTGATTCATCAATTGTCTATAACTCAAATATAGAAAACAAAACAACAGGTGTCATGAGAAGAAAATCTCTTTGACACCTGTTGTTTTCATTTTGTCACATGGGGACAGAATAAACAGAATGACAAGACCACAAGATAGAGCAATCTCCTTGATGGCTTGACTATGTATGAGCGTAATGCTACCATGATGAGGAACACGCATTACCAGTGAAAGGAAACCAAGGAATTGAACACATACAGCATACTCACACGCAAAGAAGCGAAGTTTAATGGCGTTCCAAAGCATCTTCAGGATAGAAGCAGGCGCTACGATGACCTAGATTATTATGGTGATTTTGAAGAAGATCATCTCTATGATGGAGAGTGTAACCTCACACTTGAAGGTTACATCTGGGACGTGTATTCCCTGATCAAACCAGAAGATTTTCATGCATACGATAATAGATTGTTTCTTGTAATGAACGTCTATGCTGATGATCACTCAGACCCAGTAGAGAAATTGAAGGAATATCACTATAATTACGTTGATTACCTTGATTACAAGAATGGGGATAACAGCCAGATCCCTATAGATGTCACTGAACCAGAAATTCCTGATGTCTTTGTTGTAAAAATCGAGGGATGGATGAGAAACTATATTTCAGATGGCATCGTTAACAAGATGAGGATTGCACATCGAAGGAACCTCCTTAATGATCCTCTATTCGTAATTTCCATGCGCGACTTGCTGCAGAATCTAAAAGACGATGAAATTGCAGAGATTGTCTCAAACGAGACATCTCCTCATTTAACTTCTCTCATCTACAAAGAAGACACAGAAAGGGGCTGTCGAGCTGTTGCCCCAGATGGTATCCTAAAGTAATTTTGCTATACTATAAGATAAAGACATCAGAACAAAAGAAGGGGGAGAGAATGAGCACCATTGTTTTACAATATGCCCTCAACCCCACCACAGAACAAGAAGAAAAACTCAAATCCCACAGCGGAGCAGTAAGATTCGCATACAATTGGCTTCTCAACGAAGTACTGAACAACTGGGCAAAAGTCAAAAACAGTGAAACTAATGAGTACCTCAACACCTCATCCTACGCACTGAGAAATCACTTGAACGCCCACAAAGAAGAAGTAGCACCATGGTGGAAAGAAAACAGCAAGGAAGCCTTCGCCACAGGAGCCAATAATCTCTCCCTTGCGCTGAAAGGCTACTACAATAAACGCACTGGACTCCCCAAATTCAAGAAGCGAGATCTGAATCACTCTGAAGGTGTGACTTTCACAACCGGAACCAGACGTTTAGAACAAGGGGATAAATACATCACCCTGCCACGTTTAGAAACCATCAAACTCCACGAGAAAGCCACTAAAGCGCGATGGTTACTCAATCACGGAGCAAAACTCACTCTCGCCAGTGTCAAATATTCGAGAACCCGATGGTTTGTTACCCTTACTTTCAGAGTGAATGATGATTTAGAGCAGCAATACCACTTGAAGCGTACGAAGAAAGACAAGAAGAGATCCACCATTGGTGTCGATCTCGGTGTGAAGAATCTTGCTGTGTTCTCGGATGGAACTGTGATCGAGAATCCGAGAATATACGAGAAATACTTGAAAAAACTCCGCCGTTTGAACAAGAGGCTGTCACGTCGTCAAGGTTTGGACAAGAAAACGGGGCAGATGCCTTCACGCCGGTACGAGAGGGCAAAAGCCGATGTGGCAAAAATGCATGCTAAAATCGCCAATATTGAGGAGGATAATCTTCACAAGTTAAGCAAGAGGCTGGTGGATGATTACTCATTAATTGGCTTGGAGGACTTGAACGTGGCGGGTATGGTGAAGAATCATCGTTTGTCTCGTCGTATTGCTCATGCTCAGTTTGGCAAGTTGCGTCAATTGGTGGCGTATAAGTCTGCATGGTATGGGTCGAAAACTGTCCTGATTGACAGGTTTTACCCGAGCACTCAAGTGTGTTCTCAATGTGGTGCAAGATCGAAAGTCAAGATCTTGTTGCATGTGAGGATGTTTGAGTGCGATAATTGTGGTGTGAGGATCGATAGGGATCTGAATGCTGCGATCAATATTGAGAAACAAGCCGTCGCCCAGAGTTGCGGGGAGACGTTAAACGGTCGTGGAGACGGGAGCACTGGCTTGGTTTCACCAAGTGAAACTCCTGTCTGTGAAGCGATTAGTGAGAGCAAGATTCTCACAATCGCGTAAGCGATAATCTATTTACTACTATTTAGATTAACGGATACTATCACTATTCGTGATGCTTACTTGCAGGATGTTCTTGACCATCCTGATTTTATTGAGAAATTCCATCATTTCAGAATACATGAAAACATCGAGAGAAAAGTTGACATTCTCTTTGAGAACGCTTTGAACTAAATGAAAGGGAATCATGACAAAATACTTCATTAACAACTCATCATGCTATGTACTATCATCTTTAATCAGTGCAATTTTCTTCAACATTGATGCTGATGACAATGTGAATCCTATAGAAAAAATGGAAGAAAACATTGATATCGATTTTCCCTCTGGGTACCGTAGTTACGAAGATTATCTTAAAGATAAGTTGGCACCTGTCAACGTCTCCTTTTTCCCCATCAAGAATAATGGGAACAAAATAATCGTCATCGAGCGTGATGTAGAGATTCTTCGCAGAGCATACAAACAAAATCTGATGCACACACCTGAGTTCAAGAAACGATTCAATGAGATGCTGGACAATCGTATCACAAGAATCATTGATTCCATCCTTGATGATGCAAGAGCAAGAGAGAATAAACACCTCATGAATCAGTACGCATGAAAAGAAGTGGCAGGAGAGAATCATCATCTCCTGCCACTTCTTTCTTTCCTTCATCAATCACAACCAACGTGATTGGTATCAGTACTCACTGAAGACATCCCAAGCATCCTCACCACTGTTCACAGCCTTGATAGCATTGGCAATCTTATGCTTTTTGAACGCGGGAGCCTTAAGATCCTTAACGTAAGAATCCCAATCATCATCATACCAGCGATAATAGGTAAGGCCCTGATTCCACAGATAAGAATGCACATCAGGATAGCACTTCACCACGCCACCATCACGATCATCAATGTAATCATCACTGGTATGTTCAGGATCATAGCAATACTTACTATAACGAGTGCAACTGCGAGCACTGTACAACACCACAGCGTACACAGGAGCACCACTCATGTAGTGATGATAGGAATCCTTCTTGCTGAGATTCTCCACGATCACAGTGCCATCATATGCAATGGCATCATCAGCCAGACGATTTCTCACAACATAGCCATCATTCCAGAGAGCATTCTCCCAGAAGTAAGGATAACTAATGCTACCCTTAGTGATCTTCTTGACAGTATAGCAGTGAGCGTCACCCTTGTTCACACGAAGACTACCGTAATCATTGGCATTCTTCTTGTCAGCAAAGTACACGTGAGAACCATCTCCATAATGTCCAGTCAGCAACTTCCATTCAGGACCAGTGCCATGCTGAATCCACATATACTTATTGATGGTCTCACCCATAAGAGAATGATCATGATGAATAAAACCAGCATCATAAGCCATCTTCTCGATGACCTTATGAGGAAGTGTCTTCAAATTGTCAGTCTTGCCCATAGTTTTCTCTCCTATGGTAACTGTTTCATGTACACACTTTGTGTACTATGTCAGTTACCTTAGAAGAGATGAAGACGATGAAGCATGATAATCCCCTTTCAATGAAGCGTATCGATCTATTCCTTTGATGACAATGATCTCACAATCATGATCTCTCTGTCATCTGTGATCCTATCATACTCAATCGATCACTGATTGTCAACTATGTTCTCAAGATCTTTTCAAAACCTGTTTCAACCTGCACTCATTGATAGCATGATTGATGGATGATTCGATGTGGATCATGTTTTAGAAAAGAATTCATGTGAGCACAAACCTCTTGAAAACTATGATTTCATCAGGAAAACGATAAGGAGACAAGTATGCATCAGGATAGTTTCATTCCAGTCAAGAGTATCTCTTGGTACATCAATAAGCATGCTGATTCACAGATCATGGATTTCGCTTGTGGCAAATGCTCTCATGTGAATAAGGGTACATCTTTCTTCCATGCTCAAACATCACGCTTGTCTTCAGATGAGTACGCTGTGATCTCTGAATGCTCTTCTTGCAACGCTCACAATACTTTTTGGGAGTATGGTTATATGCTGACAGCACGTGTAAGTATGGTGTGATTGTGCTAATATCGGATTTTCTGACATCAGCACAATCTTAAAATAATCAACTATTCCCAAAACTGTCTAAAGATCTTGGAGAAATAACAGTTGTAGCTTCATCTGAAGATACAATCCCAAATTCTATAGGGAAAACACATATCTGATCTTTAGCAGGGAAATCACATCTCTGATCTTTAGCATGTTTCGCAAATAGAATCTCATCGGAAATTACATCTGTCTCTTATACACATCTGACGCTGCCGACGATCTACTCTGTGTAGAT